>Ga0213864_10000191_pt1 | contig 27134 bp, 29 predicted proteins | sample PICome_5_FD_160078 | JGI IMG/M metagenome (GOLD analysis project Ga0213864, IMG submission 160078) | Coastal seawater microbial communities near Pivers Island, North Carolina, United States - PICO247 | ecosystem: Environmental > Aquatic > Marine > Coastal | place: USA: North Carolina... | reverse complement strand
TGCTGCGAATGGTGGCCCATGAGCTGCGTACACCACTAACTGCCTCAAAACTGGCACTCCAAAGCCTGAACCTGGGCCAGATCGATCAAACGCGCTTTCGGGATGTGCTCGGGCGGAGGCTCGACGACATCGAACAACTCTCCAAGGACCTGCTGGAGGTGGGAGGCACCCGCTGGGAAGCCTTGTTCAACCCTCAGCGGCTAGCCCTGGGGCCCATCGCAGCTGAAGCCATCCTCGAGCTGGAAAAGCTATGGGTGAAACGCAACCTGGAACTGGTCACCGACATCCCCACTGACCTGCCCGACGTTTATGCCGACCAGCGCCGCATGCGCCAGGTGATGCTGAATTTGCTGGAGAACGCCTTCAAATACACCCCTGACAGAGGGAGGGTGAGTTTGACGATCCTGCACCGCACCAGCCAATGGCTCCAGGTGAGTGTGTGCGATTCCGGGCCGGGCATCCCCCGCGATGAGCAAGAACGGATCTTTCTCGAACGTGTACGCCTGCCCCAAACATCCTCCAAAACCTCTGGCTTCGGTGTGGGCCTGTCCGTGTGCCGCAGGATCACCGAGGTGCATGGCGGCAGGATCTGGGTCGCATCGGAACCGGGCGAAGGCGCCTGTTTTCACTTCACGGTGCCGGTGTGGGATGGCCAAAGCGCCAGCTAATTGACGAAGGGCCCCTCCGACCCGTAACTTCATCGCATCGGAGGCACGGCCACAAAGCCGAACCAAGCAGGCTCAATCGCCATCTGCAATCCGAGTCCTAGCCCCCATCGTCTAGAGGCCTAGGACACCTCCCTTTCACGGAGGCGACAGGGGTTCGAATCCCCTTGGGGGTATTAAAAAAAGAGCGGCCTATGGCCGCTCTTTTTTTGTGCGATTGCTTCAGATCAAGCGAGTGAGCCGCTGTTGCCCATGACGTCGCAGCGCCGCTGGGCTTCGGCCTGAACCGAGCGCAAATTGGCGCTCAAGTCTTCCCGCAAACGCTGCTCAATTAAGCCGATCGGCATGCCGACGCAGCCCTGAACAGTAAGATCATAAAGAAGGGTTGTGGCGCCGGCATCGGATCCGATTTGCCAGACCCCCTCGAAACGTCGAAAGTCTCCTTTCACCATTGAGAAGGAAAGACGGCGTTCCTCGAGATGTTCGGTGAGTTCGAGCTGCACACGAGCCTTGAAGCGCAAACCCATGAACGTTTGCGCACCCTCTTGCTCCAGGCCCACCACGTTGGCTTTGCGCCAGAGCAGCCGCGAAATATGCAGGTTGGGAATGAAGCGACTGAGGCTGTCGTAATCGGTAAGCACCGCCCACAGCCACTGAGGATCAAGCGCCAAACGAAGCCGCACCACAAGCCGGCGCGTACCGCCTGGCAAGCGCTCCATCTCCTGCTGAATGGTGTCCAGCGCACAGGTGCTGGAACCATCCGCAGGGGGCATTACGCCGGCGGACGGGGATGCCGTGAACTGCGTCGAAGGCAAACCGATTTGGTCAAGCTTTTAAGAAGTCAACCTAGCCGGATCCTTCAGAGGCGTGCAGGTTCCCTATGATCGCGCGCGTTGTAAGGGCACAAGGGATTCATGCGTGTTTCGACCGCCACCTCGAGCTGCAGCGACTCGCGTGTATTCACTGTGGTGGTGCAGGGCTACGGCGCGGGCGTTCAGCGCAATGCCGAACGGACCATCACCGTTCCCTTCGCCAGACTTCAAGCCTTGTTGCAATCAATCAGCAAACTTGGTGGCAAGGTGGTTTCTGTGACCGCTGACGCCAGCACCCCCGACACCGCAGCGCCTGCCCAGCCTGCGCAAGACAACAGCAACAAAGCAGCGGCCAAGCCGGCTGCTGCAGCCGCTCATGCCAAGGTGCCAGTGAATCTCTACAAGCCCAAAAATCCGTTCATCGGCACGGTGAGCGAGAACTACAGCCTTCTGGCTGAGGGTGCCATCGGGCGGGTGAACCACATCACCTTTGATCTGAGCGGCGGTGACCCGCACCTCAACTACGTGGAAGGCCAATCGATCGGCATCATTCCCGATGGAGAGGATGCCAACGGCAAGCCTCACAAACTGCGGCTCTACTCAATCGCCAGCACCCGCCACGGCGACAACATGGCCGGCACCACCATCTCGCTCTGCGTGCGTCAGCTGCAGTACGAGAAAGATGGTGAAACCATCAACGGTGTTTGCTCCACCTTCCTTTGCGACATCGAGCCAGGCGCAAAGGTGAAGATCACCGGACCTGTAGGCAAGGAGATGCTCCTGCCTCACGACGAGGACGCCAACGTGATCATGCTGGCCACAGGTACCGGCATCGCACCGATGCGCACCTACCTGCGCCGCATGTTTGAGCCGGCTGAACGCGAGCAGAACGGCTGGAACTTCAAAGGCAAGGCGTGGCTGTTCATGGGAGCACCCACCACAGCCAACCTGCTGTACGACGCCGACTTCGAGCACTACCAGAGCCAGTTCCCCGAGAACTTCCGCTACACCAAGGCCATCAGCCGCGAGCAGAAGAATGCCAAGGGCGGACGGATGTACATCCAAGATCGCGTTAGTGAAAACGCTGATGAGATCTTCGCGATGATCGAAGACCCCAAAACCCATGTGTACATGTGTGGTCTGCGGGGCATGGAGCCCGGCATCGACGAAGCCATGACTGCCGCGGCAGCTGCCAAGGGTCTGAACTGGTCGGAACTGCGTCCCCAGCTCAAGAAGGCCGAGCGCTGGCACGTGGAAACCTACTGAGCCCGCCTCATGCTCCTCCTCAGCCCGCCGCAAGGCGGGCTTTTTTGTTGCCAGGGGATGCGCAGCCCGTGAATGACCGGTAGATCTGGGTCATCCCCGGCCATGCCATGGCAGCGAACCAGACCAATCCACTGCGCGTGGGCCTTCGCCAAGAGCGCGTGATCGCACCGCAGTGCTTGGTGATCTTCGGCGCGAGTGGCGACTTAACACACCGCAAGCTCATCCCAGCTCTGTTCGAACTATTTCGCCAGAGAAGGCTGCCCAGCGAATTTTCCGTGCTGGGTTGTGCACGGCGCCCCTGGAGCGACCAGGACTTCCGCAACCGCATGGCGGACGCCATGCACGACGCGGTGCAGCAACACCAAAGCGCCTGGCAGCAGTTCTCCGACTGCCTGTTTTATGAGCCGGTCGATTTACAGAACGAAGACGATGTGGTGCGGCTCGGCGGTCGGCTCGAGATCCTCGACCGGCAGCGCGCCACCCGTGGCAACCGAACCTTTTATCTGTCTGTATCTCCTACCTACTACGGCAGTGGTTGCCGGGCCCTCGCCAATGCAGGCCTGCTCAGCGATCCAAGCCGCAGCCGGGTGGTCATCGAGAAACCGTTTGGCACCGACTACAGCAGTGCCCAGCAATTGAACCGCGTGGTGCAGAGCTGCGCCAAAGAATCCCAAATCTTCCGCATCGATCATTACCTAGGGAAGGAGACGGTTCAAAACATCCTGGTGTTGCGTTTTGCCAATGCGATCTTTGAGCCGATCTGGAATCGCAATTACATCGCCAACGTGCAGATCACGGCGGCTGAAACGGTTGGGGTCGAAGAACGGGCGGGTTACTACGAAACCAGCGGTGCCCTGCGCGACATGGTGCAGAACCATCTCACCCAGATGCTGGCGCTCACCGCCATGGAAGCGCCTGGACGGTTCGACCCTGAGGCGATTCGCAACGAAAAAGCCAAAGTGCTTCAGGCCGTGCGACTGGCCAACGAAGACGAACCCTGGAAGTGCTGTGTGCGAGGGCAATACAGCCGTGGTGGCAGCCAAAGCACCCCCTTGGCTGGTTATCGCGAAGAACCAGGCGTGAACCCCGACAGCACAACGGAGACCTACGTAGCGATGAAGCTGTTCATCGACAACTGGCGCTGGCAGGGGGTGCCCTTCTATCTGCGCACCGGCAAACGTCTGCCCAAACGGCTCTCGGAGGTGGTGCTCACCTTCCGCAAAGCGCCTGTGCAACTGTTCGACGCCGCCGGCGGCACACCAACCGCCAACCAATTGGTGCTGCGAATCCAGCCCGATGAAGGCGCAGGGTTCGTGTTTGATGTAAAAGCCCCGGGCTCCGGCATGCGCAGCCGACCTGTGGACATGCATTTCAGCTACGACGAAAGCTTCGGCGAACCCTCCGATGAGGGCTATGTGCGCCTGCTGGCCGATGCCATGCTCGGCGATCCCACACTCTTCACCCGCAGCGACGAAGTGGAAGCGGCCTGGCGGCTTTACACCCCCCTTCTGGAGCTGATCGAAGATGCGCCATCAAAGCTGCCCGTGCACCCCTACGAAGCGCGCACATGGGGACCTGGTGCCTCCGACAACCTCCTGGCCGAAGAAGGCCTGATGTGGCGCCGCCCCTGATCGAAAACCGCTGTTGTCTTCCCCTCCAACACCATGGCCCCCCAACTCACGCTGCAAGCCCCGATTGAGCTGCCACCCAGCGACGTGCCGGATTACCTCAACCGGCTCTGGCAAGAACAACCCAGCGAATCGGGCGGCGCCGCCACGTTCACCCTGGTGGTTTGGGAACCCTCCTGGCTTCAGCAGCAACTGATTCGCACCGGACGCATCGAAGGAGCGATCAGCGGCTTGCTCGATGCACCGATGCTGGATGCCGCACGGCAGGCGGTGGGCGGGCTGGGACTCGCCGCCTGTACCGCCCCGATGGCCCCGGAGGTAGCCTGGCGCCTTGGCTCCCAACCCGGACAGCACCGCGGCACAGATCTGCGCGGTCAGTTCGTGGACCGAGCCATCAGTGCCCATCAGCCGCGTCGGCTAATCACGCTGGCCCCCACCCTGCAGGCCGATCGTCCACTCGAATCGCTCGTGGCGGCCTATTGCCCCCTTCCTGAGGAGCGCAGCGGCAGCAAAGATGCCTGCGGAGATGTGGTGGTGCTGCGCGGTGGCATGGGCGCCATGCAGCAAGGGCTGACGATGCTGCAAGCCCTGATTCCTACCGAACTGCCCTGCTGGGTGTGGTGGAACGGCTCCATGGATGAATCACCCGAGTTGCTCGAAGCACTGGCCGTATTGCCACGCCGGCTGGTGGTGGACAGTTCAATCGGAGAGCCCAAGCGCTGTCTCGATCTCATGGTGCAGCGCATCGAGCTCGGCCAAGCCCTCAACGATCTGAACTGGCTGCGGCTTCGCACCTGGAGGGAATCACTGGCGATGGTGTTTGACCCTCCTCAGCGCCAGAGTGCTCTGGATCAGGTGGTGCAGCTCGATATCGACGTGGAGGGCGGCCATCCTGTGAAGGGCCTGCTGCTTGCTGCATGGATTGCCGATCGGCTTGGCTGGCACCTGCTCAACCGCAGCTGGATGAGCAACGACGGCAGCAACGAGCGGGGCATCAGCGCCGAATTTCAGCGCAACGATGGGCAAAGCGTGCAGTTTCGACTGATGCCAGTGCCGGTTGGTGTCACCAAGATTCATCCAGGTGCGCTGGTGGGGCTCCGCCTGATTTGTGCCCCCGCAGATCGTGCCCCGCTCTGTGTGATTCTCTGCTCCGAATCAGGAGGCTGCATGCGGCTGGAGGCTGGCGGTGTGGCGGCTATGGAACTGGCGGAGGAGGTGGTGCCCCTACCTGTGGAGAGTGAAGAGATGGAAATGGCACGCCTGCTTGGCGGTGGGCACGACAGCACCAACCCGCTTCTGGCCGCCGCCGCCACGCTGGCTGCCAAGCTGCTGCCGAAGTAATCCGCAGCCTGGCGCACACCGCATCGCTATGCCCTGCCTGATCGCCGCTCCGGCCAGCGGCAGCGGCAAAACCCTGGTGAGCCTGGCACTCAGCGCACTGGCCCGCCAGCGTGGCTGCAGCCTCCAAACCTTCAAGGTTGGACCGGACTATCTCGATCCCCAGCTGCTGAGCGCCGCCAGCGGCCGGGTATGCCGGAACCTCGATCCGCTGCTGTGCGGCAGCGCCTGGGTGCAACAGAGTTTTCAACAGCACAGCAGCCAGGCCGAACTCAGCCTGGTGGAAGGGGTGATGGGCCTGTTCGATGGCCGGGGCCCCACCAGTGAGGGAAGTTCCGCCCATGTGGCGCAGCTGCTGCACCTGCCCGTGGTGCTAGTGGTGGAGGCCAGCCGCCAAGCCGGTTCTGTGGCGGCCCTTGTACGGGGATTCCGGGATCACCAACCGCAACTGCGTCTAGCAGGGGTTGTTCTGAATGGGATCGGCAGCGCGCGGCACCGCACGCTGCTGGAAGAAGCTCTGGCATCAATCGCAATGCCGGTGCTTGGCGCCTTGCCGCGTGATCCAAGCTGCGACCTACCCTCCCGCCATCTGGGACTGCTGCCGGCCCATGAGCTGGCCGATCTACAAGAGCGCCTGGGCGCATGGGCTGCGCTGGCGGAACAGCATCTGCGCATGGAAACACTCTGGCCGTTGCTGCAAAGCCCAACAGGCCCATCCGGCGTGGAGCAAGAGCAGGGCAACGCACTGGGAGCGAGCCCCAATGGTGAGGCAACAATCGCCATCGCCACTGATGCCGCATTTCACTTCCGCTATCCCGAAGCCAGCGAACTGCTGGAGGCCCAGGGGCTTGAGGTTGTGCCCTGGTCACCCCTTGCCGATCAAGCGCTACCGAAGGGATGCAGGGCCGTTGTTCTGCCAGGCGGCTACCCCGAACTGCATGCTGCCGATCTGGCCGGCAGCACCCGCAGCCTGCAAGCGTTGCGGCAGGCCCATAGCAAGGGCATGCCGATCTATGCCGAATGTGGCGGGCTCCTGCTGTTGGGAGAAACCCTGCTGGATCCCCATGGAGAGCCTCACAGCATGGCCGGCATCCTGCCGTTCCAAGCCAAACGGGGAGCCCTCAGCCTGGGCTATCGAGAAGCGACTGCCGGCACAGCCAGTCTGGCGCTGAGGCCCGGCGAAACGTTCTGCGGTCATGAATTCCACCGCTGGCAGTTGGAAACGAGTCAACCGTTCCCTCAGGAACTGTGGAAACTCAAGGGCTGGGGCGTGCCAGAACGCCATGAAGGATGGGGCAGTGCCGAACTTCATGCCAGCTGGCTGCATCTGCACTGGGGTGGCTGTCCATCGATTCCCCGGCGGCTAGCAGCCACAGCCAAGCGGTGGGCCCATGCCAGCGATCCTTGTAAGGCGCTGTAGCCAGACTGCACGCTGCATGCCACGTTGAACACAGAGCTGGCCGGCGCAGAACGTGTCGAAGAAATCAGAGCAGAACAAACGCAGCGCTTCTCCTCGTCAGATGGAGTCACGAGCGCCGTGGTGGCTGTATGCCGACACAGCGGAGCGCGGGCGCACCAGCCGCCAACGGGAGTGGCTGGAAGCCGAACGAACCGACCCGCAGCACATGCAGCGCACCGAACGCTGGCAATTGATCGTGCAGGGGCGGGTGCAGGGAGTGGGATACCGCGCCGCCTGCTGCAACAAAGCCCATGAACTCAATCTCAGCGGCTGGGTACGCAACAACCCTGACGGATCGGTTGAAGTGCAAGCTGAAGGCGCTCTCCATCAGCGCATCGAGCTGCGTCTGTGGTGTGAACGGGGCCCCCAGGGCGCCGGTGTGCACAGCGTGAGCCACAGCCAACTGGCCCCCATTCGGGAAGACTGGTTCGACATCAGGCTCTGATGGAAACATTTGGCTCGGGCGACCTATGGACTGAGTTATTGGCCTACGGCAGTGCTGTGGCCATCAGTCCCATCCATATCGACCTGATGGTGGTACTGCTGCTCACGCTCGGGCATGGGCTTCTGCTCAGCATGGAGAAAGGGCAATCATCACCGCACAGAACTGGATCTGTTGGCTGCAGGACTGAGCCGCATTCAGGAAGGCATCGGCACAGCCGTGTTTGCCAGCAGTGCCAGCCTGGCACTGCTGCTGCCATGGATCGCGGTGCTGATCGGCCGCAAGCGGGCAATGCCGTTCTTGAAGCCACCAAAGCCCTGTTGTTCAAGCGAGGCGATCTTGTGGTGGCGAGCCTGAGCCTGCTGCTGGCGGGCCATCTCGGTTGGCACGGTATCGAAGGATTGCAGCTCAGTTGAGCGCTGAACCCGAAGCACCCTCGCTGCTCCTCAACCAGCGATGCCAGCGCGGCAGATCCTCCGCACAACGGGAATCCGCCACCAACCACACAGCTTGGCTGGCGCGGCTGACGGCCACGTACACCAACTGGCGACGCAGCACCTCATCACCGGGCCAAAACACATCACCCGCCACAAACACCTCCGAAAAGGTGCTGCCCTGGCTTCGATGCACGGTTAAGACGGCCGCAGGCCCAAGAGAAGCGAAGGCATCGCGCACCAAAAAGTAACGACGCCATAGGGCCCGTCCCGCCTGTTTGCCCGCATCGCGCGCCTGCTGACGAAGCTGACGCAACAAAGCATCGAGTTGATGGCGTGCTGTGCTGCCAGCTGGCGGCAGCAACCGCAGGGTGAGACGAGACTCTCCTGCCTCCACCTCCGCGCTCAGGGTGTCGATGACCGGAGCAGACAGACCATCTCCACTACCCACTCCAAAATCGGCCAGATCACAACGTTCCGGCAGCACATCACGAACCACCAGCTCACGGTTTGAGCCCAGAAGCATGTCAGGCTCCTCAGCCGCCTCCTCGCCAGCACGGCAAGCGGGAGCCATCACGGCGGAACGCGTGATCAACACTTCTCCAGGCAAGACAGGCAACTGATCTGCCATCTCGCCATGAATGGCACGGCGGGCCAGCGGCACCAGCTGCTCGAGCGCTCTATTGGTGTAACAGAGAATGCGGGCATGATCTGGGTTGTCCAGCTCGGCTCCACGGCGCAGGGCCGCTTGAGCCGCTGCCAGCCATTCACGGCGAGCCACAGCCGCCACCTGCCCCTGTGCATTACGCACCAGCGGCAAGGCAGGTGGCTGACGACAGGGCAGTTGGCCTTGCCTTAGGCCCGTAGCCAGCTGCAACACCGGCCCCTGATGGCGCACCACCTCCTTCAGGCTTACGGAGTGGGCACGGGTCATTGCGAACACAGGACTCTGCGGCTCTCCCACCGGTGGCAACTGAGCCGGATCGCCAACGAACACCAAACGGGTGCGGAAGGGATGGGCACATCGCAGGGTGATCTCCAGCAAAGTGCTGTCCACCATCGATGCCTCATCCACCAGCACCAAGCCCAGATTTTCTAGAGCTGCAGCTGTCTGCTCGGTCTCCTCACAACGCTCGAGATCCCCCTGGCGCCGCAATTTGAGCCTCAGCAGCCGATGGATGGTGCTCGGATACCAGGTGGGTTGCAGAGCGGCCCATGCCAGTTGCTGCCGCAACACACCAACAGCTTTGTGGGTGGGCGCCACCACCGTCCAGCAGTAGCCGAGCTGATCCACCTGCTGCAACAGGTGGCGGGAGAGGTACGTTTTTCCCGTTCCGGCATAGCCACTAAGCACAAACGGCGTGCCGTCGTAAGGCGCTTTAAGCCAGGCAGCGAAAGCATCCGCGGCCGCGCCCTGGTCCACCGTGAGCGATTCAGCCAATCGGGAGCCAGCCCCAGGCCTGGGCCAGATGCCATGGGGAGCCGAACCACACCAGGCCAGGCAGGGCAATCAAGGGGCCGATCAAGCTGCCAACAAACACCTCCAGCCGTGTGTGGCCAAGGTTTTCCTTGAGCGGCGCAAGCGGGGCACTGCCATCAGCAGCATCGCTCCAGAGCCCGTCTGGCAAGGCATTGACCCGCCGGGCGGTCAAACCGGCCGCCCGGCGGACGCCGGCTGCGTCGTAGAGCACCACAAAACAGAGCGTGGCGGCCAAGGCAAACACGGGTGCATCAAATCCTTGTTGCCATCCCAAGGCCGCTGCTGTCCCCGTGAGCAGAGCCGAGTGGCTGGAAGGCATACCACCGGTTTCAACAAGCACCTTAGGGTTCCAGCGGCGATGCAGCACAAGCTCAATCAGCAGCTTGGAGAGCTGGGCACTGCCGCATGCTGCCAGGCCCCACCAAAGCGGGCCGTTATCGAGAAAACCGGTCCAGGCAGTATTCATCGGTCGCGGCTGGTGATGTAGTCGGCAAGAGCCAGCAGAGGTGCCGCCTGGCCAGTGTTGTTGAAGGGTGCCAGCGCCGCTTTGGCCTCGTGCACCAAAGCCTCAGCGCGCTGGCGCGACTCCTCCAAGCCAAGCAGCTTGGGATAGGTGGTTTTGTCGGCGGTGAGATCCTTCCCGGCGGTTTTGCCAAGCACCTCACTGCTGGCCGTGACATCCAAGATGTCGTCGATGATCTGGAACGCCAAGCCAATGCCGCGGGCGTAGGTACGCAGAGCTGTCAGCAGAGCATCGGAAGCGCCGGCCACAAGCGCGCCGGTGAGCACGCAGGCACGCAGCAAAGCACCGGTCTTGTGCAGGTGGATGTACTCGAGGGTGTCGAGATCGACATCCTTGCCCTCGCACTCCAAATCAACCACCTGGCCGCCCACCAGGCCAGGGGCGCCAGAAGCCAAAGAAAGCTCGGCCACCACTTTCAGCAGCTGCTCAGCAGGCACACCGGGGCTCCGAAGGGCCACCATCTCAAAAGCACGGGTCAGCAGAGCATCACCGGCAAGGATCGCGTTGGCTTCGCCATACACCTTGTGATTGGTGGGACGACCACGACGCAGATCGTCGTTGTCCATGGCAGGCAGATCGTCATGAATCAACGACATCGTGTGGATCATCTCCAGCGCCACGGCGGTGGACATGGCCAACTCACTGTTTCCTCCAGCGAGTTCGCAGGCCGCCAAGCAAAGAATGGGCCGCAGCCGCTTGCCACCAGCCAGCAGGGAGTAGCGCATGGCCTCACGAAGACGCTCCGGCCGCTCTGGACCAAGCGAGCCATCGAGAGCCGCCTCAACCTTGACGCGGGCCGATTCGAGATAGGCCACGAAATCAAAGGTCCCGCCGGCATCGTTTGGGCCACTGCCCGTGCTGCTCTGGGTGCTCGTGACGGCCGCGGTCATGGTGGGCTGGGCCTGGGGCCATCGCTAGGCGGGATTCTCTCAGGCCAGGGCCTGCCCCTACGGCGGAAGCACGATCAAGGCAACAGATCGCTGAGCGGCTGATCCAAACCACAGCGCTGACACCAGCTGGCAACGGTGTTCACCAACAGCATGGTGACTGTCATCGGCCCCACACCACCTGGCACCGGCGTGATCGCCGATGCGATCGTTTCCACTTCGTGGAAACGCACGTCACCACAGAGGCGGGCCTTCTCGCCAGGTTGTGCTTCCAAACGGTGAATGCCCACATCAACCACCACCGCACCGGGCTGCACATGCTCGGCACTGATCATCTGGGCACGCCCTGCTGCCACCACCAACACATCGGCCTGACGCGTCAGTGCCGCCAGATCGTGTGTGCGGGAGTGGGCCACCGTGACCGTGGCATTGGCGGCCTGAAGCATCAGCGCCATCGGCTGCCCCACCAAGATGCTGCGGCCCACCACCACCGCCCGCTTGCCCGCAAGGGAAACATCCCCAGCGGCCAGCAAGGCCATCACACCAGCTGGTGTGCAGCTGCGTGGACCGGGTTCTCCCTTGAGCAAACGACCAAGGTTGAGGGTGTGCAAACCATCGGCATCCTTCTCCGGATCAATGGCAGCCAGCAAGGGCCCCTCATCCAGCCCTGCCGGCAAGGGGAGCTGCAACAGGATGCCATCCACACCAGGATCGGCATTGAGGCATTGGATCGTGCGCAACACCTCTGAGGGCGGCGTGTCTGCTGGCAAATGGGCCCCGAGGTTGGTGATGCCAATCCGCGTGCAGGCTTTTTCCTTATTAGCTACATAAACCCCACTGGCTGGATCATCGCCCACACGCAGCACGGCAAGACCTGGCGGCCGACCGGCCCGCTCCAGACGCTCGGAAACCACGCTCTGAAGCCGTTGCTCAATCGTTGCCGCCAGCTGACGACCATCCAGACGAGTGGCCATGGCAGATGGGGAGACAAACTCTCTTCAGCATGCAATGTCATCGCTAGCGTGAAATCCCAACAGCCACTGCTGTGAGACCCAAGGGCCCCCTCCATCGTCCCTGGCGATCGCTGCTCCAGCTGTGGCGCCACCTGTTGCGCCTGGAGATGCCACGGCAAGCCGTCAGCCCTTGGCGGCGACGCGACTGGTTGGGGGTGGCCGTGGCAAGCCTGCTTGTGGCCATGGTGTCGAGCTGGCCTTGGTTGGTGGAGCCCAGCCTGCGGCCAGGCGTTCCTGCTCCCTTCACCGTGAAGGCACCGAAGGCGGCCACGGTGGTGGACTCTGACGCGCTCGAGCAACGACGCTCCCAGCTCGGTCCACGCACCCACGTGCAGGTGGTGGATCCACGCATCAACGAAGAGCTGCAGGAAAGACTGGATCGCCAGCTGCAAGCGATCCAGCAACTCACCAACACCGATCAAGACCAACTGGCCCCTGTGGACCTCAGTCCAAGCGAACGGGAGTGGCTGGCCCAACAATCTCCCGAAGACCTCACTCCGTGGGAAACGGAACTGCGCCTGGCCCAGCGACGCATGCTTGGCCAGGGATTGGTCAGCAGCGTGGCCAACCGCCAGCTGGTGCATGCAGCGCAGCTGCAGCTGGAGCATCTCGAGGAACCAGGGCGGACGCTCGGCAGCAGGCTGTTGGCCAGCTCGCTGCAAGGCCGAAGCAATCTGCGAATTGATGCCGCCCTGAGCCAGCGGCTGATCGAAGACTTGCTCACGCAACAAGGAATCCCCACCATCCAGGTGCGCAAGGGTGAATTGATCACGCGTCAGGGACAGCCGATCAGCAACCAGGCCTACGCGGTGCTCGATTACTTCGGCTTGGTAAACCGTCGCCCCCTGATCGGTGCCTGGCTGCTTCACCTTGGTGAATCCTTGGGCGCCTGCACGGTGCTGGTGATGTTGCTCAGACAACAACGGGCCAGCATTGAGGCCCGCCAAGTGATGCTCACGCTGGCTCTGCTGCTGCTGGTGCAGAGCTTCAAGCTCTGGCTTGGGGCCGCCGCCAGCCCCCTGGCCCTGCTGGTGCCCGCCACGCTGCTGCTGGCCCAGGGGCTTGGCACCACAGCCGGGCTGGGCTGGGTGGCGATGGCTGCCCTGATGTGGCCCGTGCCATTGGCGCCCTTCAATGACCAACGCATCGTGGTGGCAGCTGCCGTTGCCGCCTGCACAGCGGTCTTGGCGGGCCGGCAGCGCAGCCGGGCCCAACTGCTCCAGCTGGCCTTGCTGATCCCTGTTGGAACACTCATGGTGGAGTGGCTGGTGCTGCAACTGGCGATCGCCCGAGGCGTCGGCAGCGGCCGATTGCCCGTAGGGGCCGACCTGCCCGGAGAAGCCGTGCTGCTGGGCAGCCTGCTGCTGGGGGTGCTACTGATCAGCCCCATGGTGGAGAGCTTCTTCGATCTGCTCACCCGAGCCCGGCTGCTGGAGCTAGCAGATCTGCAGCGACCGCTGCTGCGCCGGCTCTCGTGCGAAGCCCCAGGCACCTTCGAGCACACCTTGATGATCTGCGGCTTAGCCGAAGAAGGCGGGAGAGTCATCCAGGCCGACATCGACCTGATTCGAACAGGCGCGCTTTATCACGATGTGGGCAAACTGCATGGCCCCCAATGGTTCATCGAAAACCAGGAGGAAGGGACCAATCCCCACGACACGCTCGATGATCCCCAGCTCAGTGCCTGCATTCTCCAGGCCCATGTGGATGAAGGGCTGAAGCTGGCCCGCCGTTACCGGCTGCCCAAACCCCTCGCCGACTTCATCCCAGAACATCAAGGCACGTTGAAGATGGGCTACTTCCTGCATGAGGCCCGCCGCCGCGACCCAACAACGCCTGAATCCGACTTCCGCTACCGCGGGCCGGTACCACGCAGCCCAGAAACAGCTGTCTTGATGCTGGCCGATGGCTGTGAAGCAGCACTGCGCTCTTTACCGCCAAACACCAAAGAAGAAGAAGCACGCGCCATGGTGCGGCGGATCGTGGAAGCCCGCTGGCGCGATGGGCAACTGCTGAACAGCGGTTTAAGCCTGGCGGAACTGGAGCTACTGGTGCGTGCCTTTGTACGGGTGTGGCGGCGGATGCGCCATCGTCGAATCCCATACCCCATTCCAGCCCGGAAGGGCTATAGCGCCTGATGCACGCCAACCGCTGGCAGCATGCCTGGTATCCGGTGGCCTTTCTCAAGGACCTCGACCGCCAGCATCCGACAGCCTTCACGCTGCTGGAACAGGACTTGGTGCTGTGGTTTGAGCGCACAACAGGGCGCTGGCGAGCGTTTGCGGATGCCTGCCCCCATCGCCTGGTACCGCTCTCGGCAGGCCGGCTCAATCCAAACGGAGAGCTGGAATGCCCTTATCACGGGTGGCGCTTCGATGGCAGCGGCACCTGCACGGCAATTCCCCAGGCCAGCGCCGGCAGCAGCATCAGCCAGCGCAGCCATTGCCGCAGCTATGCCACTGCCACGGCCCAAGAACTGCTGTTTGTTTACAGCGGAGATCCTGAAGAAGCCAGCCAGCATCCACTGCCATTGGTGCCTGTGCTGGAGGAGCCGAACTGGTTTGTGCAGGACACGTTCCGGGACCTGCCGATGGACGCGCTCACCCTGCTGGAAAACGTGCTTGACGTGAGCCATGTGCCCTTCACGCACCACGCCACGGTGGGACGCCGTGAGAATGCTGGGCCTGTTGAGCTGCAGCTCACCAGCTTCGGACCTACCGGTTTCAGCGGACTCTGGGAGGAAGGGCCGAGACGCGGCAAGCTCGGCAGCCAGCACACCCACTATCAGGCCCCCGCTCTGATGTGGCACGACCTCACCGCACCAGGCTTTGCGCGGATCCTCACCGTGGTTTACGCAACGCCCACGCGCCGTGGTGAATGCCGGCTGATCGCGCGTTTCCCCTTCCAGTTCGCCTCCCCTTGGCCGGGCCGATTACTGCGGCTGCGGCCGCAATGGCTGCAACACATCGGCAACCACACGGTGCTGGAAGACGATCAACTTTTCCTGCACTGGCAGGAACGGGCCGTGGCGCAACAGAGGAATCCAGCGAAGCCGCTGAAAGCCTTCCACCTACCCACGCGTGCCGATCTGTATGTGCGGGCACTGCACGACTGGGTGCAGCGTTACGGCGGCCGCCCTTGTAACGGGCAGGGGCTGCCAGGGCGATTGGATGATGCCGCCTTGATGGAGCGCTACAACGCGCACACCCGCCACTGCCACAGCTGCTCAGGGGCATGGAAGCGCCTCCAACGCGGCAAAACCTGGAGCTTGGTGTTGCTCTGGGCGGGCATGGCCGCTGCAGTGCTGCTCGGTGGCGGCATCCTCGGCGGCAGCGCGCTTGTTCTCAGTGGCAGTGCAGGTGCAGCCTGGCTACTGATCCGACGCTGGCTGAACCAACTCGAGCAAGGCAGCGGCAGCCCACCACGCAACCGTCTGACCTAACAGGCCTGCAAACAGAACGGAGCGACAGAGCAGAAATGCATGGGGGCCCCGCTGCAGGGATGGACAAACGCCAGCTCTGCAGCATGCAAGTGCAATCGGGCAACTCCCTTTATGGCCGTGTTGCCGCCCGCTGGTGCATACAGCGGATCGCCCAAAATCGGATGACCGATGCTCTGTAAATGCACCCGCAGCTGATGGGAGCGACCGGTGCGCGGCTCAAGCTGCAAGCGGCTGTTGCCGCCGTTGCTCTCGAGCAGATGCCAGTGCGTTTCGGAAGCCTTGCCGGCAGGATCCAGGCCATAAAGCGGAGGATCGTTCTGGCGTTTGGCAATCGGAGCTGCAATCACCCCCTGACGCAGCTGGGGCACGCCGTGCACATCAGCCAGATAACGCTTGAAAATGCGTCGCTCAGCAAATAACACACTCAGTTCGCGATGCAACGCGGCAGCCAGCGCCACCAGAAGCAATCCGGAGGTGTCGCGATCAAGGCGGTGCACCAATTTGGCTTCGGGCCAATGCTGCTGCAGGCGCGTGATTAGCGAATCGCTTAACGCAGGGCCGCGCCCCGGCTGGCAAAGCAAGCCCGAAGGCTTGTTCAGCACCAACAAATCCTCGCTGCAATGGATCAACCAAGTGGGATCGAGTGCGCCCCTCACCTGGCTGCATCGTGCCGTTTTCGCCACACTGACAACACACGCATCAGGCTCCATGGCCCTGGAAGGATTCAAGGCGGCCCTGGCAACACTGCTCGAAGCAGCCCCGAATGATCTACTGAAACGGGACGAATATTTCGAATACCACAGCTTGCCCAGCACCACCGGCAGCGGCTTTGAGGTGATGATCTGCGACGAAGACAACGAGATCTTCGCCGTGATCCACACCGAACGGCTTTTCGAAGAAGGAGAGGCTGGTCAAGATGAGGTGGCCAGCAAGGTGCCTGCCTTTCTCGAACAAGCCTTTGGGCTCACACCAGATGAATGGCAAGCCACAGCCCCCTTTGATCTGGGCTGGCGGAGCCGGGAATACCTCTGGTTCATGGAATTCAACGTGCCCGGCCTCACGCCTGTGTGCCGGCATGATTAAGGCTGGAGCCGCAGCATTTGCAATTGATTTTGCGCTCGGCTCAGCAACAGCAGTGCGCCGGCTTCCTCAAGAGGCGGCAACCCTGTGGCTTGCCTGAGATCCAGCCTTTTCAGCAAAGCCACACCACAGGTTTCCACCATGAGCACAGGCATGGTGTCGGCGGAACCACGCATGGCCTGCAGATCCAGTGCCTGCTGTGCTGCGCGCGCACTGCGCTCAAGGCCCAATCGCTCCACCAGATCGGGCCAGAGATGATTCACCGGCGTGCACGACGCCAAGTCCAGCTGGAGCACCTCCATCCACAACCTCTCAAGCCCCTGTCAGCTTGCCTGCTCAATCGCGATTCAGCTGGACGAAATGAGGCGCAAACAAAAGCACCCGCTCCCCCAACCGCTCCTGTTGCGCATCAAGTGCGAAGGCCCCGCCGGCCATGAAATCAGCGGCGCGTTGCAGTTGATCAGCCGGCAACGCCGTGAGATTGAGCAACACGGTGGCGTGATCACGCAAGGCCTGAATGGCTTGCTGCACACCATCGAAGCTGGATGGCGCCATGACCACCACCTCAGGGCCCCAAGGCTGCTGGGAGGTAAAGAACTCTGGCGTCTGTTGATCCATGAACGCAGCCTGACGGGTTCGAGGCGCCCGCGCCAGTGGTTCGGTCAGGGCGTAGCACTGTCTGCGCCGGCTCGCTCGAGCATCTCCTGCGTGGGATGGATCGTTTCCAATTCGTCCTCGTTGTCGAGAAACGCTTCAAACGAGCGGTAGCGCCGGATGCAAGGGGAATAGACAGGATCGGCGAACACCTCCTGCCAGCTCAATGATTTGGGTTTGAGCTCTTGAAAATGCAGCAGCGCTTCATCGAGGTCAGCGGCATCACCACAAGCCTCGCCCCGCCAGATCAATTCAAGGAAGGTCATGAAGGATGGCCACACCACCCCCAAGCAGAACACAGCGGCCGTCGATGTAACAAGAGATCACACCTCACGGCGAACAAAAACCACGCACCTACTTTCTTCGCAAATCCACGGAACAGACCATGCAAATCGGAGAAGTGTTCCTCGAGAGCGTCTCCACAGGCGTGATCACCGCTGAAGAGATTGCCTGGGTCACCTCAAGGCAGGGGCAATTCAGCCGCGATGAGGAAGCGGTGGCCCTGAAGCTGGGACGCTTGCTGGACAGCGGTGATATCCAAATTGGCTGCAGGCTGCTGGAAGCCTGAAGCAAGGGATCAGATCAGCTCGGGGTGGAGGTGATCGCCTTTGAAAGGCCCCTGAACCGTGGAGGTGATCCAGCCGCCATAGAACCCACCTGGCTGTGGTTGCACCCGCTCACCATCCAGCCAACATCCATCCATCAACGCTGGATAAAGCGCAATCCATCCAGCAAGAGGCGCAAAGGCTGGAGTGGGATCGTCATAACTCCACACCGCACGTTCCAAGCGCTGGCCAGCCACCACAACGGAGTAATAGCGAGCCACCCCTTTCCATTCGCAAAAACTGCGTCCCGATGCCGGCTCCAGCCACTGCCAGCACACCGCTTCAGATGGCAGGTAATAGGTGGGTGGATGAAAGGTTTCAAGCACCCGCCAACTGCGGCACGTATCCACCAGCAGCTGGCCAAGCGCTCGCACCTGAATACGGGAAGAACAGGGCAGCAGGGCTGGTGGACGTGGGTAGTCCGCGACCCGCTCGGGCATGAGCATGTTCAGCCTCAACCAGGAACAAAACTGCGCAGCCGCCGTGCCTCGTTGCCGGCACGGCGCTGCAATTCCTCCGCTGTGAGCCGATCATCTTCCCGGCATTGCGCTGCGATGACGTCGCTCTCCTCAACAAAAAAGCCGGCGTCAGCAGCCATTACCAGGAGATCGGCAATGTCAACAGGACGCTGCAAACGATCCTTCAGCTGCGGATCCGTGCGTGCATGAACAAGAAAGGCATCGAGCTGTTCGAGACTCAAGGGACGGTTGATTCTGCCCCTGTCTTAACCGTCTGACTCGCCAAACGATCCAGCTCATCGCAAACTTGAGGCAATTGATGCACCTCCATGAGCCGCCCTGCAGAACCATCCCATTCACTTCCGATTTGGATGCGACGCAGCGGTGCCGCGATCACGGCCTGCATGACGGTTCTGTTTGTGGTGGTGCTGCTGCAGGTGCGTGATCAGAGCGAGCGAATTCGCACCCTTCAAGACAAGGTGCAAACCCTGGAAAATGACAACGATCTGGAACGCACCAATGCCCTGGAAGAACAGGTTCGTTCCACAACAGAACGGCTGCAAAATCTTGAAGACCTGCGACTGAGCCTGCGCCGCCTCAGCAACGAGCAGGCCACGCTTCGCGCTGAATTGCGCCGGCTGACCACACCAAGAGCGATCCCCTTGGATGCCGGACTCGACCTACGCCGGCGCAGTCGCGATGGTGAAGCGGAGCCCTTCCAATCGCTGCCGCCCTTGCCTGACCGCCGGCCGTGAACCGAGCCGCACCCGCCCTGAAGCTAGAACAGATCCAAACACCGGTGATTCCGGTGATGGGAGAGCTGATGCGCCAATGCCCAGGCACCCTCTCCCTTGGCCAGGGCATGGTGAGCTGGGCACCTCCTGTTGAGGCGCTGCAGGCAGCTGCGGCGGCCATCGCAACAGGCAGCAGCAACGAGCTGCACCAGTACGGCCTCGTGCAAGGCCATCCAGAGCTGCGCAGGGCCGTCGCCCAGTGGCTGCAGTGTCAGCACGACATTGACCTCTCCTGCAGTGAGGTGCTCATCACCGCCGGCAGCAACATGGCGTTTCACGCCCTGATGCAGGTGCTCTGCGACCCAGGCGATGAGGTGATCCTGCCGCGGCCGTTTTATTTCAACCACGAGATGGCGGTGCAACTGGCCGGAGGGACGGCCGTCACGGTTGATGCAGGTATGGTGCCGGATCCGGCGCAGTTGGCCATGGCCATCACCGAACGCACCCGGGCCATCGTGACGGTGTCGCCAAACAATCCGAGTGGTGCTGTGTTTCCGCGCCCGGTGCTGGAAGCCATCAACCACCTATGCGCTCATTGGGGGCTGCTGCACATCTGTGATGAGGCCTATGCCTTGTTCACCCATGGAAGCAACAGCGCCTGGAGTCCCGGCAGCAGCACTGGCAGCGGAAGCCACACCGTGACGCTCGGATCTCTGTCCAAAAGTCACGGCATGGCCGGATGGCGCATCGGCTGGGCCGTGGTGCCCCAAACCTTGATGCCCTCGCTGGCCAAGGTGCAGGACACTGTTCTCATTCATCCTCCCCAACTCACGCAGCAGGTCGCGATTGGTGCCCTGGCTGCCGGTGCCACCTGGTGCCGGCAACACATCGCCGGGCTACAGGCGCGTCGTCAGCACGTGCTCCAGGCCTTCGAGCAGATGGATGCTTCGGCCCAGCTGCTCACACCAGCCGATGGTGCCTTCTACGCGGTTCTGAAACTGAACAGTTCCCTCACGAGCGATGCGGCCATGGAGTACCTGATCCGTGAGCATGGAGTGGCGCTAGTGAGCGGAAGCAGCTTCGGGCTGTCAGGGTGCTGCCTGCGGCTGAGTTACGGGATGCTTTCGGGTAAACAGCTAAGCGAAGCCCTGCATCGCCTCAGCCGCGGCTTGAAGCAGTTGCGCTAGAGGCGCAGCGGCGCAGGTTGTCAATCAAGCAAAGCCTCCTGGCTTCTGGCGTCCCAGCGACAGAGAAACATTGCCTCGAGGCGGCGGGGCCGAGGGTCCACTCGCCTGTTGCGGAACAGCCACCACATTGAAGGCCAGTGACCACCGCTCACCATCGCCTCGAAACGGTGCGACCGAATGGGGCTGCCAGGCCGGGAACACATAGAAATCGCCAGGAACAGGCAGCACGTAATGGGCCATACCTGTTCGGAAACTTTGGATGTGCCACTCCTCCGGCCCGTGAAAGCACAGCTGACCGTCGAAGGAATCATTCACGATCTGCGGCGGAACCTGCAGAAACAGCACCCCGGAAAAACTGCCGCCATGGGTGTGGGTGGGGTTGTAATCACCCGCACGTTGAACATTGAGCCACACATCAATCATCTGCAAGCGATAGCGGCCAGGAGTCCAAGGCCCCCGTCCCTGAGGCGGCTGCTGATCAATCACATGACGAATCCAGCGTTCGCCAGCCGGCAGGAGAACCGAAGCACAGAGCTGGGCCACAGCTGGATGTTGTGGCCCCAGCTCCCTTTGCAGGGCCAGCTGACCGGCCAACTTGGCCGAAGCATCCGGGGCGGATGTGGGATCGGCCAACACATCACCAGCCAACTGCTGCAAGGAAGCGAGCAACTGGCTCTCAAGAGAACCCTTCAGCAGGTACCGCGGGAAGAGGCTCAACACCTCCATGCTGCTTTCGGAGCTCATCGGCAAACGCAGTGGCGAACACCAGGCTCTCAGCCTTTGACGGCATCACCGCTGGCACTGGGCAGGATGAAACGCTGCAAAACGATAAAGACAGCCAGCACCGGCAGGATGGACACCACCGAGCCTGCCGCCACCAGGCGCCAGTCGAGAGAAAAGCTGCTGGCGAGTTGCTGAAGTCCCAGCGGCAGGGTGTAGAGCTGCGGGTCGTCAAGAATCACCAGCGGCCAAAGAAAGTCGCTCCAGGTGCCGATGAACACAAACATCGCCAGCGTGATCAAGTCGGCGCGAGCGGCAGGCAACATCACGTTCCACCACTCGCCCAACGGCGTACAACCATCGATGCGCGCGGCTTCCTCCAGCTCCACCGGAACCGCGGCGAACGCTTGGCGCAGCAAAAAAATGCCGAAGGCTGTGGCGGCTTGAGGCAGAATCAAGGCCCAGAGTGTGTTGCGCAGGCCTAGCTGCACCATCAACAGGTAGAGCGGAATCATTACTACCTGAAAGGGGATCAAGATGGTGGCTACCACAAGGGCCAGCACGAGCCCACGGCCGGCAAAACGCAGCCGGGCCAATGGATAGGCCGCCAGGGAGCAGAACAGCAGATTGGCCAACACAGCCAAAGCGCTGACCAGCGCGCTGTTGGTGATGTAGGTCCCCATCGGGTTGTCGCGAAACAACCGGAAATAGGCATCAATGCTGGGTTGGCTGGGCAGAAAAGCCGGCGGTGTGGTGAAGATGTTTTCGGCAGGCCCTTTCAGCGATGTGCTGACTAGCCACAACAGTGGCACCAGCATGGCGATCGCGATCAACAACAACAACACCAGCTGCAGGGCATTGGCGAAGCGGTGCTGGGGCTGGGGCCGCGCGGATGGAGCCATCACAGACGTGGACGTTCCGCAGGCGTGAGATCCCCCACCGGCAAAGGTGCTTTCTGGGGGTGCAAAGGAGAGCGCTGACTGGATGCCACCAGACGGTTGAGCGCATTCACAAAGGCCTGAGCGGCAGCCACAACGATGTCTGTGTCGGCGGAGTGGCCGGAATAAAGAACACCATCAGCCCGGAGCCTGATGGTGACTTCACCCATGGCATCAATGCCTTCGGTGACCGACTTCACCGAGAACTCCACCAACTCATTGGGAACCCTTGCCAAGTGATTGAGGGCCTGACAGACGGCATCCACAGGGCCTGTACCAATCGCGGCTTCGGTGAGTTCAGCACCATCACCGTTCACCAAGGTGACCGTGGCTGTGGGCTGCAGATTGGTGCCGGTGCTCACCTGAACCAACTTGAGGCTGTAGGTGGCCTGATCCTGCTGTTGCACCTGCTCACTGACGATCGCCTCCAGATCGCGATCGGAAATCTCTCGTTTGCGATCAGCCAATTCTTTGAAGCGCGCGAAAGCGTCATCAAGGTCTTGTCGCTCGAGGCTGTAGCCCAACTCCTCCAAGCGCGCGCGGAAAGCACTGCGGCCGCTCAGTTTTCCTAGAGAAATGCGGTTATCGGCCAAGCCGATCGTGCGTGCATCGATGATCTCGTAGGTGAGCCGATTCTTGAGAACGCCGTCTTGATGGATGCCGCTCTCGTGGGCAAAGGCATTGGCGCCGACAATCGCCTTGTTGGGCTGCACGGTCATGCCCGTGAGATTGCTCACCAAGCGTGAGGTTTTGTAAATCTCCTCAGTACGCACCGCCGTGAGAGAATCACTGCTGCCTGCAGGACGTCCGAAGAACGGGTTGTAATAGCTGCGGCGCACATGCAGCGCCATAACGAGCTCTTCCAGGGAAGCATTACCAGCCCGCTCACCGATGCCGTTGATGGTGCACTCCAACTGACGCGCACCGTTCTTTACAGCTTCCAGAAAGTTAGCAACGGCAAGACCCAGGTCATTGTGGCCATGCACCGAGATCACCGCCTGGTCGATATTGGGCACATGACGGTTAATGCCATCGATTAAGGCACCAAACTCGGTAGGCGTGGCATAACCAACCGTATCGGGAATGTTGATCGTGGTGGCACCTGCCGCGATGGCAGCCTCAATCACCTGGTACATGAACTCCGGATCGGAGCGTCCAGCGTCTTCACAGGAGAACTCAACGTCATCCACCAGCGAACGGGCGTAAGCAACCATTTCGGCTGCGATCTGCAACACATCCGCGCGGCTTTTGCGGAGCTTGTGCTCGAGGTGGATGTCACTCGTGGCGATAAACGTGTGAATGCGCTTGCGGGCGGCAGGTGCCACAGCATCAGCGCACGCCTTGATATCTCCCTTGGCAGCACGGGCCAAGCCGCAGATCACAGGCCCCTCAGACGTACCAACAGCGTCGGCGATGCGCTGCACGGCATTGAAATCACCTGAACTGGCAAAGGGAAAACCAGCCTCAATGATGTCGACACCAAGGCGCGCCAACTGCTGAGCGATCGCCAACTTTTCCTCAAGATTGAGGCTGGCACCAGGGGACTGCTCCCCATCGCGGAGGGTGGTGTCGAAGATCAGTACCCGGCCGGGATCGCGAGCCATGGCGACTACAAGTCGGAATGATTATGAGTTAGCCCCACTTTAGAGGTGCGCTGCTCAGCCACGGCTGTGCAGCGGTGGCTGGACATCGCCTTTCTCAAGCCGCAAACGCAAATCCGACAGGTCAATGAAGCGGTCGGCGGCATTGCGCAGCTCCCGAGGCACCATCCCATCCGCACCGATCAGAACCACCTTGACCCCCTTGATGCGCAGCACCTCGGTCAAACGATCCAAATCACGGCTGGCGCTGAGCAACCAAAGCTCATCGGTGCGGTGCGCCACAGCCATCAAATCGATCGCCATCTCCAGATCGAGATTGGCACGTGCAAACTGGCGCTGATCCCCATCGGCGTTCAATTCACGCATGGGCTTCACGCGCACAGTGAAGCCCAAACTGGTGAGAGCGTCGCGAAAAGGACGCTGATCGGTCGCCTCTTTCAGACCCAGATACCAAAAGGCACTGCTGATTTGGGCGTTGGGCTGTTCATGGGCGTGGGCCAGCAATCGGCGTGGATCAAAAAACCACCCCAGCTTCTGCTGCACAGAGAACATGCCTTGGCCGTCTACCGCCAGAGCCAGCCTCATCACTACCGTGTCGCTGACACAGCCTAGAAGCAGCGCCTAAAGTCGCGACATTTCCGGGCGGGAGCATGGCCACCGGCGACAGGGCCACTGGCGACCTGCTTCTTGTGCTGCATGCACATTTGCCTTACGTGCACTCCAATGCGCCGGGCTCGCTCGAGGAAGACTGGTACTTCCAGGCCCTCCTGGAGTGCTACTTGCCGCTGCTGGATGTTCTGGAGGCCGCCGCCGCCGACCCTAGCCAGCAGCCCCGTCTGAGCATGGGCATTTCGCCCACGCTGCTGGCGTTGCTAAGCAACCGCAACCTGAGCGAACGCTTTGGTAGCTGGCTGGCGGTGCGACAGGAACTGCTGCTGCAGGCACCATCAGGCTTTGAAGCGGCAGCAGCCGATCTCGCCCAACACCTCACCCAAGCCACTAGCACCTGGCAGCGCTGTAGGGGCAACCTGCTGCCGCGCTTCCAGAAACTGCAGCAGGCCGGGGTGCTCGATCTGCTCACCTGTGCCGCCACCCACGGCTATCTACCCCTGCTGCGGGATTGCCCAGAAGCCGTACGGGCTCAACTGCTCACCGCAGTGCGCGAACACCAGAGGCTGCTGGGCGTCAGACCACAGGGGATCTGGCTACCGGAATGTGCCTACTACGAAGGACTCGACCGCTTGCTGGTGGGCTGCGGCTTGCGCTACGCCATCCTCGACGGCCATGGACTGCTGCACGGCCAACCGCGTCCGCGCTACGGGGTTTACGCGCCCATCTGCACACCGGCCGGCATGGCCTTCTTTGGGCGTGACAGCGAATCCACCTTGCCGGTGTGGAGTGCACGGGACGGCTACCCGGGCGATCCGGACTACCGAGAATTCCACCGAGATCTCGGCTGGGATCTGGCCACCAGTGAGCTTGAACAGCGCGGCATCACCTGCGCTCGGCCGCTTGGCCTCAAGCTCCACAAGGTGAGTGGCCGCCAATGCAGCCTGGATGCCAAGCAGGCCTACTACCCAGCGGACGCCATGGCGGCGGCACGCCGCGATGCGGACCACTACCTCCAGGGCCGCGCCCAACATCTGCAGCGACTGGAAACCGCCATGGAACGTCGGCCCCTGCTTGTCGCTCCGTTTGATGCCGAACTGTTCGGCCACTGGTGGTTTGAAGGTCCGCGCTTCCTGGCGGAACTGTTCCACCGAGCCGAACACCACGGCGTCGGTCTGATCACCTTGCGGGACGCTCTAAGCCGGGGCGACAGCCTGCAGCTCTGCCAACCCTCGCCATCGAGCTGGGGACAAGGCGGTTACCACAACTACTGGCTAAACGACAGCAATGCCTGGGTGATCCCGGAATGGAACCGTGCCTCACGGGCGATGGTGCAACGGGTGAGCCGTGGTGTGGGTAGTGAACGGGATCGCACCCTTCTCAACCAAGCCGGCCGGGAATTACTGCTCGCGCAGAGTTCTGATTGGAGCTTCATCCTGCGCGCTGGCACCACCACAGAACTGGCCCGTGAGCGGATCGAACGCCACCTCGGCCGTTTCTGGCAACTGCTTCAGGCCATTGATGACCAAGCCACCCTGGACGAGGACTGGCTTGCGGCGATCTGTGCCGAAGATGGTCTTTTCCCAGCGATCAATGCCGCGGACTGGGCCGAGATGCCGGCCGCCGGTGCCAACACGTTGACCTCTTGAAGCGCATGGATCTCCCAGCCGTTTTGGCGCCTGAACAGCAACACACCCTGCTTGAGCAGGCCTTGCCCCAGGAGCAGCATTTCAACAGCAACGTGATCCGCCGAGGGTTGCCCCTACCGAAGCGCACTGAACTGCGGGTGTTGCAGCTCAATTTGGGCAAACTGTGCAACATGCGCTGCAGCCACTGCCATGTGGATGCCGGACCGCATCAGGGGCACACCCTGATGAACGACGTGGTAGTGGAGCAGTGCATGGCCGCCATCACACGCTTGCGCCCTGCAGTAGTGGACCTCACGGGCGGGGCCCCGGAGCTGCATCCACGTTTCCGCGAGCTGGTGGTGGCAGCCCGGGCCGAAGAGTGCCATGTGATCGATCGCAGCAACCTCACAGTGCTGCTGCTGCCTGCCCTTGAGGACCTGGCGGCGTTTCTGGCGGAGCAGCAGGTGGAAATCGTGGCGAGCCTGCCCCAGCCCGAAGCGGAAAGCACCGATGCACAACGCGGCGACGGCACCTGGGAGGCCTCGATCGAAGCGCTGCGACGGCTCAACCAACTGGGCTACGGCCAGGGCAATCCTGCACGAGCGCTCACCTTGATGAGCAATCCAAGCGGCACCACATTGCAACACCTCACAGCTTGCGATGAGCAGCACTGGAAACAACGCCTGCAAACCAGCAGTGGCGTGCAGTTCGACCGATTGATCGGCCTCAACAACATGCCCATCGCCCGTTTTCTTGAGCAACTGCGGAGCGATGGCCATGTGAACTGCTACGTGAGCCTGCTGGAGCGGGCCTTCAACGCCGAGGCCCTATCAGGCCTGATGTGCCGCGATACCTTGTCTGTTGCTGCCGATGGCAGCCTCTACGACTGTGATTTCAACCAGATGTTGACGCTGCCTCTGGAGGGAAAAGAGAAGTCCACCATTGCCAACATCAGCCGCATGGAACTGCAACAACGCGCCATCCACTGGGGCAACCATTGCTTCGGGTGCACGGCAGGACAAGGAAGCTCCTGCGCTGGGGCTACGGCCTGATCAGTCGGAGCAGCAGCGTCAATTCACGGCCCTGCTGCTGCATCAGCCCCCAGCGCACGGACCATGGAGCCACAGCGAACAAGCGCACCATCGCGAGCACCAAAGCAGGCAGGCTCAGCGTGTTGGAGAGAAAGCCATACCACTGCTCTTGAGGCAGGCTGAAAAATGTGCAAAAGAACGTTCGCAGATGCGCCTCCGGAAAGCGCATCAACTTCTCCAAGCCAAAGCGATAGAGAGCGTGTTTGCGTTGCCGTTCCAACGGCCAAAGCATCTGCCATGCGGCATGGGATAGCGCAGCCGACGAAGCGGCCGTGTCCGCAAGGCCGGCAGCAATGGCATCAGCCAGCGCTGGCGCCTGCCGAAGCAGCGCGCCCACCATGTAACCCGATGCAGGGTGCACCATGCTGGCGGCACCACCAAACCCCACCACACGCTGCTGGAGATCAGGCAGCGGCATGTTCATCGGGAACAGGCAAAAC
>Ga0213864_10000187_pt1 | contig 27738 bp, 26 predicted proteins | sample PICome_5_FD_160078 | JGI IMG/M metagenome (GOLD analysis project Ga0213864, IMG submission 160078) | Coastal seawater microbial communities near Pivers Island, North Carolina, United States - PICO247 | ecosystem: Environmental > Aquatic > Marine > Coastal | place: USA: North Carolina... | reverse complement strand
AAGAGGCACAAGCGCTGGGTGGGGGTCAAACATTGATCCCTACGCTAAAGCAGCGTTTGGCCAGCCCCTCAAAATTGGTAAGCCTTTCAGGTATTGCCGAAATGAAGGGTGTTTGCGAAGCTGATGGCGGGATTTCCGTCGGTGGTGCAACAACACACGCGACTGTAGCAGCTGAAGCAGGTGCCTATCCTGCGCTTGCCGCACTTGCGTCAAACATTGGTGATCCAGCTGTCCGAAACCGCGGAACAATCGGCGGATCATTGGCCAATAATGACCCAGCGGCGTGCTACCCATCTGCAGCCTTGGCATCAGGCGCAACAATCGAAACGAACTCTCGTGCAATTGCGGCGGATGATTATTTCCAGGGAATGTTCACAACCGCGCTGGAAGAGGGAGAGATCATCACCAACGTTCGCTTCCCAATTCCAGAAGTGGCGAGCTATCAAAAATTTGAGCAACCAGCATCACGTTTTGCAATGGTTGGTGTGTTTGTTGCGAAATACGCTAACGGTGTTCGTGTTGCTGTAACTGGTGCGTCAGAGGATGGCGTTTTTCGTTGGACAGAAGCAGAAGAGGCGCTTAGCGGCAACTTTTCTGCCGACGCCGTCGAGGGACTCGCTGTCTCGGGTGATGGCATGATCAGTGATCTGCATGGTTCTGGCGATTATCGCGCACACCTTGTTAAGGTTCTAACAAAGCGCGCAGTTGATTCAGCAAGCTAAGGTTCGAATAAATAAAGTAAAGCGGCCGCTGTATGTTCAGTGGCCGTTTTTGTTTACGCAGAAAACGATTTTCTGATCGCGTCCATGTTTTGTCCGTACACCTCGGGGTTATCTACGGATCCGCCTTTGAATACCGCTGATCCAGCAACCAAAACATCTGCGCCGGCCTCGACTAATTTTGGTGCAGTTTTGGGATCTACGCCGCCGTCAATTTCAATATGAACAGGACGATCACCGATCATGCTGCGCAGTGCGCGCACCTTATCCGCCATATCAATAAATTTTTGACCACCAAACCCTGGGTTAACGGTCATCACGCAAATCAGATCGACCATGTCTAGCAAATGTTGAACTGATTCCGCCGGTGTTCCAGGATTTAATGCAACACCTGCCTTCATCCCTGCCGCTTTGATTGCCTGAACCGTACGATGGATGTGCGGCCCTGCCTCGATATGGGCGGTTAGGACATCAGCGCCAGCGTCAGCATAAGAATCAATATAGGGGTCAACTGGGGCAATCATCAGGTGAACGTCCATTACTGTTTTCACATGTGGACGGAATGCTTTTACCGCAGGCGGACCGAAGGTTAGGTTAGGAACAAAATGCCCATCCATGACATCCACATGAACCCAATTCGCACCTTGATCTTCGATTGCACGTATTTCAGCACCGAAATTTGCAAAATCTGCTGACAAAATTGATGGGGCAATTTTAACTGAACGATCAAATGCCATGATGCACTCCAACTTGTGATTTTCTGCGTGCATAATAGGCTTGTCCCTCGATGTCGAGTAGGCGCTTTTTACTCAAAGATAAACTTGGATTGTCCTTCGTGCATTTTCAAATTATAGAATGCCCAATATTTATTGGGAGAATCCGACATGTCGAACGAACAATTGGAAGTAGCAATTGAATCCGCATGGGAAAATCGAGACGCGATTACACCTGCCACGCAGGGTGAAACACGTGAAGCCATCGAAGATACACTGAACGCGCTCGACAGCGGTACATTGCGTGTTGCGCAAAAGTTGGGTGATGGTTCATGGCACGTGAATCAATGGGCCAAAAAGGCGGTTTTATTGGGTTTCCGTATCAAAGACATGGAAATTCAAACAGGCGGACCACAAGGCAGTGGCTGGTGGGATAAGGTTGATAGTAAATTTGTAGGTTGGGGTGAAAACCAATGGAAGGCCGCAGGTTTCCGCGCGGTTCCAAATTGCGTCGTTCGCAAATCAGCATTTATTGCACCTGGCGTTGTTTTGATGCCATCTTTTGTGAACCTTGGCGCATATGTTGACGAAGGGACCATGGTTGATACCTGGGCAACTGTTGGATCATGTGCGCAGATTGGTAAAAATGTGCACTTATCTGGCGGTGTGGGCATCGGTGGTGTGCTTGAACCAATGCAAGCTGGGCCAACAATTATCGAAGACAACTGTTTTATCGGTGCGCGTTCAGAAGTTGTTGAAGGTTGTATCATCCGTGAAGGTTCTGTTTTGGGCATGGGCGTTTACATCGGCAAATCAACCAAGATCGTAGATCGTGAAACGGGTGAAGTGATGTATGGTGAGGTTCCACCATATTCAGTTGTTGTGTCGGGTTCGATGCCGTCAAAGAACGGCATTAACCTGTACTGCGCTGTGATTGTGAAGCGTGTAGACGAACAAACACGCAGTAAAACAGGTATCAACGAACTGTTGCGCGACTGATATTTCGTTTGCGGATTGGTTCAGTAAAATCCGCAAAAACGGATTATCAATGATAGAAATCATAAGGCGCCCAGTGATGGGCGCCTATTATTTTCAGTCGACTACGCGTACCGCGCCTTGGGCCGCGGAGGTTGTCAGCGCTGCGTATGCCTTTAGTGCAGTTGTCACTTTGCGTTTACGAGGCTTTGATGGCTTCCAGCCGTGCGCCTCTTTCGCGGCGCGGCGTTCTGCCATGACTTGATCTGAAATGACAAGGTTGATCGAGCGGTTTGGAATATCGATTTCGATAGTGTCACCATGTTCCACCAATGCGATTGCACCACCTTCGGCCGCCTCGGGCGAGACGTGACCAATCGACAAACCAGACGTCCCGCCAGAGAAACGTCCATCGGTCACCAATGCACATGCCGCACCCAGTCCCTTTGATTTCAGGTAACTGGTTGGGTACAGCATTTCCTGCATTCCGGGGCCGCCACGTGGACCTTCGTAAAGGATCACAACCACATCGCCTTCTTTGACCTTACCTGTCAGAATATCGTTCACGGCATCATCTTGGCTTTCTACAACATATGCAGGGCCTGAAAACTTAAGGATTCTTTCGTCAACACCCGCGGTTTTCACGATGCAGCCGTCTTCAGCAATGTTCCCGAATAATACAGCAAGACCACCATCCTGAGAAAATGCATTTTCCTTGTCGCGGATCACACCACCTGCGCGGTCCATATCAAGTGTGTTGTATTTGTTTGATTGCGAGAACGCTTGTGTCGTGCGAACGCCACCAGGTGCTGCACGATAAAAATCATGAACATCAGGGTTGTTTGTACGCATGACATCCCAGTTGTCCAACGCATCGCCCATCGTTGGTGCATGCACGGTTTTGGTGTTGCGATGGATCAATCCCGCACGATCCAACTCGCCCAAGATTGCCATAATGCCACCTGCGCGGTGGACATCCTCCATGTGAACATCGCTTTTGGCTGGCGCAACCTTACTTAGACATGGGACTTTACGCGACAATCTATCAATATCTTCCATAGTAAAGCCGACCTCACCTTCGTAAGAGGCTGCCAAAAGGTGCAGAACCGTATTCGTTGATCCGCCCATCGCAATATCAAGCGCCATCGCATTTTCGAACGCCTCGAATGTAGCAATGTTACGAGGTAATGTACTTTCGTCATTTTGTTCGTAACAGCGGCGTGCAAGATCAACTATGCGTTGACCCGCCTCAAGGAATAGCGCTTTACGATTAGAATGAGTTGCAAGCGTTGAACCGTTTCCTGGAAGGGATAATCCCAATGCTTCGGTCAAACAATTCATTGAGTTCGCAGTGAACATACCAGAGCATGATCCACAAGTTGGGCATGCGGCCTCCTCAATCTGTTGGACCTGTTCATCTGTGTACTTATCATCTGCGGCAGCAACCATAGCATCGACAAGATCGAGGGCGATTTCCTTGCCGTCAATTACCGCTTTACCAGCTTCCATTGGACCGCCAGATACAAAAATTGTTGGGATATTTAGGCGCATTGAGGCCATCAACATACCGGGTGTGATTTTATCACAGTTGGAAATACAAACCATTGCGTCGGCACAGTGGGCATTCACCATGTATTCGACTGAGTCCGCGATGATTTCACGTGATGGTAGTGAATAAAGCATGCCATCATGACCCATCGCGATCCCATCATCCACGGCTATGGTATTAAACTCTTTGGCAACACCACCTGCAGCCTCGACCTCGCGCGCAACCATTTGACCCAGGTCCTTCAGGTGCACGTGACCTGGAACAAATTGAGTAAATGAATTGACGATTGCGATGATTGGCTTACCAAAATCGCTATCTTTCATACCGGTGGCGCGCCATAATCCGCGGGCGCCTGCCATGTTACGACCATGGGTAGAAGTTCTTGAACGATACATTTCTTGCTCTCCTTCGTTAAAACCAGAAACAAAAATCTATGCTTGAACGCAAGCCCAATAGGAAAAAAATGCGCATGAAATTGATATTTTGAAGGTTTGCAATCCCTAATTGGCATGGTTACATCGGTTTGAAACCCAATAAGGCCGCCATAATGTCAGAAAAACGCGAAAAAAAACCAAAGAAACATCAGGTCTACACCTTGCTTGTTCAGGTGGGCCGTTCACAGAATGATGGCTTACCCAAAAAGGCGACGGGTGCAGCGTTGATTTGTTACTCAAGCGGCGTAGACGAGGCAGAGGCCGTGCGTGAAACGGTTGCAATTTTGAAACAGGCCGATTTAGCACCATTGGATGTCACTGGGTATGGAGCCTTAGACGAACGTTTGTCAGAGGGGCATGAGATTGACGATGCCGAGATAGAGCTAATGAACCGAGCCTTAGAGGAAAATTCAGTAATCGTTGCGCAGATGACGCCCTTTTTCGGCGACGAAGCACAATCGGGGACAGAGCATTGAGAAAGGTCGTTTTCCTTGACCTTGACGGCACGCTGACGGACGCTGGTCCTGGGATCAAAAAATGTTTCGATTATGCTTTGGATAAAATGGGATTGCCAAGAATTACGGCGAACAATGATTGGATTGTTGGTCCGCCACTGTGGGACAGTTTTGCCAAAGTTGGGGTTGCAGATAACCATCTTGATCATGCCGTCGATTTATACCGCGAACGGTATCGTGATATTGGATATCTAGAAAACGCGCTGTATGATGGTGTGCTTGATCAGCTAAGTCGCTTAAAGGATCATCAATTTACGCTTTGTTTGGCTACCTCCAAGGCAGCAGAATACGCCGTTAAAATTACTGCACATTTTGGTATTGATCATTATTTGGACCACCAATTTGGATCTGAACTAGATGGAACCCGGTCGGGCAAGGCAGAATTGTTGAAACATGGTTTAGATGTTACAAATGCCAATGTTCATAATGCCGTGATGGTTGGCGATCGCTGCTATGATATAAACGGCGCGCGAGCAAACGGAATGGCGGCGTTTGGAGTGCTATATGGTTATGGCACGCAAGATGAGATAATTGACGCTGGGGCAGCGGGACTAATTCAGGAACCATCTGAACTCGCGCATTCGTTAATCATGTTTATGGATAGAGACTGATATGAAGAATATTGATCCATTTGAGTTAACTGCTGACCTGATTAAATGTCCGTCTGTCACCCCAGACGACGGCGGCGCGATAACGTTGTTGTACGATTTGTTATCCCAAAATGGGTTTGAATGTACGCGGATCGAACGTGGAGGTATCAGTAATCTTTTTGCGCGTTGGGGCGGTAGCAATAATGGGCGCACTTTTGGGTTCAACGGTCACACGGATGTTGTCCCCGTTGGCGATATCGCTGCATGGAGCGTCGATCCATTTGGTGCTGAGGTAAAGGATGGATTTTTGTATGGGCGTGGTGCAACAGATATGAAGTCTGGTGTTGCGGCCTTTGTTGCAGCAGCTATTGATTTTACCTCTAATACCCCGCCAGATGGTTCGGTGGTTGTTACTATAACGGGCGATGAGGAAGGTGATGCCATCGATGGTACGACAGCCATTCTTGATTGGATGAATAAGAATGGTCAATCGATGGACCATTGTTTGGTTGGCGAACCAACAAGCCCAAATCACATGGGTGAGATGATGAAAATCGGTCGCCGTGGATCTTTGACTGCGTTCATAACAGTGCAAGGTGTCCAGGGGCACTCAGCCTATCCACATCGCGCCAACAATCCTGTATCAGCAATGGTTCAATTGATGAATGCACTTGAGGAGATCGCTCTGGATGACGGAACCGAGCATTTTGATCAATCCACGCTTGCAATCACGACGATCGACGTGGGCAACACCGCGACAAATGTTATCCCAGCAACATGTCGGGCGACTGTGAATATTCGATTTAACGATTCCCATTCAGGAAAATCGCTCACCGATTGGTTACAAAACCACTTGGATACAGTTTCCGAAAAAACAAAAACACGCATTCAGATGAAAGTGAAGATTTCGGGCGAAAGTTTCATTACACCGCCTGGTGAGCTATCCAATCTTATTTCCCAAGCGGTGCAAGAAGAGTTGGGTGTGAGGCCAGAATTGTCCACAACTGGTGGCACATCTGATGCCCGCTTTGTTAAGGATTTGTGCCCTGTCACCGAATTTGGACTGGTCGGAAAAACAATGCATGCTGTTGATGAAAGGGTCGAAATTGCCCAAATACATCAATTAAAAAGCATTTATGGGCGAATTCTAACGAACTATTTTGCCTGATCGACGCCCGATATTGATCGTTATGGTCAAGGCCCCATTGGCAGGCCGTGTTAAAACGCGACTTGGTCGTGACATCGGAATGACGAATGCGGCCTGGTGGTATCGTCATCAAACTGCACGATTATTGCGCAGATTGCGTGATCCAAGGTGGCGTATTGTTTTGGCAGTTGCAAAAACGCCTAATCAACCTGATCCACCGATTTGGCCCAAAGAACTACAGAGAGTGGATCAGGGCACTGGTGACCTTGGTCAACGAATGAAACGGCTTCTGGCCCACTTTAAAATGACACCCGCTGTTATCATTGGTTCTGATATTCCACAGATCAAAAAACACGATATTGTCGAGACGTTTAAACTTCTGTCCAAAAACCAGTTTGTGTTTGGCCCATCAACCGATGGAGGTTTTTGGTTGGTCGGTGCGCCACGGTGTGTGTCACTTCCAGACTCAATATTTACAAATTGCCGATGGTCGACTGAATTCGCTTTGATGGATGCAAAGCGCAGCCTATCTGATAGAAGATATAAAGACGTTGTAACCCTGTCCGATGTTGATGATGTAAACGACTTGCTTAAACTTGGATTTGCAATGACGACAAAAAATATCCGTGTTAGTGAGCCACATGAATAAGTTACCATCAAAGAAAGATATCCTAGATTGGATTTCGGATAACCCAATGCTGACTGCGAAACGTGACATTGCGAAGGCGTTTGGAATTAAGGGTCCAGATCGGATTGAGCTAAAGAAAATTTTGCGTGAACTTGAAGCGGATGGCCATTTAAGCAAGCGCAAAAATTCCTTTCGTGACCCCAACCAATTACCGCCTGTTAGTATCGTCGAAGTGATGGCTCCAACATCTGACGGCGATTTGTTTGCGCGTCCGCTTGAATGGGATGGCGATGATGTAGAGCCGATTATTTTATTGATGACACGAAAATCGGACCCAGCGCTGGGTCGTAGTGATCGGATATTGGCTAAACTAACGAAGGTATCTGACGAACAATACCAATATGAGGGTCGCTTGATCCGCAAAATAGGGATCAGCCCCACACGTGTCCTCGGTGTGTTTCGTCAAACATCTGAAGGTGGTCGCATTGTTCCAATTGATAAAACGGGCAAGGAATGGACCGTACCCGAACAAGGGCGGCGCGGCGCGAAAGACGGAGAGTTGGTTTTAGCAGAACAGATTGGTCCGAAAGCGCGTATGGGATTACCCAAGGCGAGTGTTTTGGAGAGATTGGGCAACCCGTCAGCATCAAAAGCAGTATCACTGATTGCGATCCATCAACATGGCATTCCAGATCATTTCCCGGATGATGTTGTTGCTGAAGCGGATAGTCAAAAGCCAGCACACCTGGGTAAACGGATCGACTTTCGGGATGTACCCTTTGTCACCATTGATCCTGCGGATGCGCGCGACCATGATGATGCATGTTTTGCTGAACTTGATCCTGATCCAAAAAACAAAGACGGTTATCTAATCTGGGTCGCGATTGCGGATGTTGCTCACTATGTCAAGCCTACATCAAAATTGGATCAAGAGGCGCGGTTGCGAGGGAATTCAACATATTTTCCAGATCGCGTCGTTCCAATGCTGCCTGATCGTCTATCAGGCGATTTATGCTCATTGCATGAAGGCGTACCGCGCGCATCAATCGTTGTACGCATGCAGATCGATAAAAATGGTCAAAAACTGGGGCATGCGTTTTTTCGGGGACTGATAAAATCGCATGCATCGCTAGCTTATGAAGAGGTGCAAAGCGCAGTTGATGGTGCACCGAATGACAAGTGTTTACCGTTATTAGAGACTGTTATTCGCCCATTATACGATGCATATCACGCATTGGTGAAGGCGCGCGAACTACGTGCGCCCCTAGATCTTGAACTGCCCGAACGTCGCGTTGAGTTGAGCGATGAGGGCAAAGTGACATCCGTTAATTTCAAAGATCGGCTTGATGCGCATAAGTTGATCGAAGAATTTATGATTTTGGCAAATGTGTCTGCGGCAGAGGTTTTGACCGAGAAAAAGTCGCCTTTATTGTTCCGTGTTCATGAAGAGCCATCAGATGATAAACTGGAGTCATTACGCGAAACCGCAAAGTCGGCCGGATTTGTTCTTGCCAAAGGACAGGTTCTTCGTACGAAACACCTTAACATGTTATTGTGGCAAGCGCGCGATACAGAGCATTCAGAATTGATCAATATGTCAACGCTTCGATCAATGACACAAGCTTATTATAGTCCCGAAAATTTTGGACACTTTGGTTTGTCTCTTCGGTCATATGCACATTTTACCTCGCCTATTCGCCGCTATGCCGATTTGATTGTGCATCGTGGCCTAATTTCCGCACATGGATGGGGTAATGATGGATTGGCTGCAATTGATATCGAAAACCTGGCTGAAACAGCAAATAAGATTTCGGAAACAGAACGTCGATCAATGTTAGCAGAGCGTGACACGACGGATCGTTATTTGGCGGCTTATTTGTCTGAAAAAATGGGATCCGAGTTTCAGGGTAAAATAAGCGGAATTGCAAAATTTGGGATATTTGTTCGATTGGATGAAACGGGGGCTGACGGCATTATTCCCATTCGTTCGTTAGGGCGTGAATATTTCGACTATGATCAAACAACCAACACTTTGATGGGCAGCGAAACAGGTGTCACATTTACGTTGGGATTGCGTGTTACGGTGCGTTTGACCGAAGCAGAGCCAACAGCGGGCGGAGTTGCATTTGAACTCATATCAATTAACGATGAGATATATAAGCGCACAGGCGGACGGCGGGGTCGCGGTGACCGACCCAAGCGCATGCTGGTTAAGTCCAAACGAAAAGCCGCAAAATCGAAATTGAAAGCGCGTCGTAGACGGACAGGTTCATGAGTTTTGATGAATGGATTGCTGAGCATTTTCCAAAACTGATGGGGCAGGTTCAGTTACTTCCTGAGGTATTGGAAAAAGATAAACAGCAGACCGAATTCACAATACCCCCATGGGATTACATTGATCGGCTTGCGACGAATGAACGAAGTTCCGCGGGAAAAGATTATTTTGTTGAGTTTAATGACGAATTAAACCGGATATTTGATCGATACGGCGTTTCACCTTCGCTGTTATTGTCGATTTGGGGCATCGAAACAAATTTTGGAAGGACCACAGGCACCTTTCCAACTGGATCAGCACTCGCAACATTGGCTTTTGCAGGCCGCGCGCGACGCAGACCATATTTCACTGCACAGCTACAGTATTATTGTTCGGAAATTTATCCATTGCAGGGTGAGGGGCTGCCAATCTGCGGCAGCTGGGCTGGTGCGTCTGGTCATATGCAATTTATGCCAGAAACATACGCCAAATTTGGGGCTCCATATAGCTCTAGCGGGCCCGCGAATATTTGGGCTTCGATTCCTGATGCATTGATGTCGGCTGCGAATTATTTGGCCGCAGAAGGGCTTCACGAAGGTGACTGTCTTATCAAAAAACCCAATATAGAGACTGATATCGGTTATTCTTGGGATGGTATTAATTATGCGGCAGACAGCACAGTCTGGGCTAAGCGCGGCGTAAAGATTGAGGATGCGAAACACGGGGAAAAATATTTTTGCGTATCGCCCGTAGGTCGTCATGGACCACGGATCTTATTGGGTGGGCAGGCGTTGGCCCTTTACCAATATAATCGTTCAATTAACTATGTTTTGGCGGTTTCAAAACTTGCGACAATGATTGATGGTGGATATGTTGATTGGTCTTGGGATCGCACAGCCAGACCATTGGGTATATCGGAGATCACGGATTTACAGTCAGTTTTGACTGACCTGGGATATAACGCAGGTGCGACAGACGGAATTATCGGGCCAGATACAGTACGTGCAGTCATGCAAGCGCAAACTGGACTGGGAATTGATGCGGATGGTTATCCAGATTTGGGACTTCTTGCGCGCCTAAAGACCCTAAAACATTAACCTTCGCCCCAGGGGATCCAAACCGTTTTCTTTTCTATTGCTTGATCCAAGAATTCGCGAATTTCAGTCGCTAGGTTCACTTGAGTCCAAGTGCGTTTTAAGTTTGTCGCTGAATGTTCTTCGATTATCGATGAAATTGCAGCAGTTTCTGCACACCAAACGGCATCGATATCCATGTGCATTGCAGTGTGTTTTGCAACATCGCTATGGTCTGCAAACAATATACTCACTGCCCCTGCTGGAATATCAGATGTCTCGATCACTTGGATCAGCTCTCCAGCAATGACTGGATTGATCTCTGATGGGAATACGATCACACGGTTTCCAACCGCGATGGTCGCGGCGATCATGCGCACCAAACCCAGCAAAGCATGATCTGCAGGCGCAAATGCGGCAATCGTCCCGACAGCTTCATTTAAAGACAAAGCAAGACCGCGTATTGGCACATTACGCACGTCGCCATCAAATTTGTCAGACCATGCCGCACATTCAAAGATGGTTTCTAGTGTCGCTTGTACCTCATCCGCGCCTGACATGCCGCGCGGTTGGAAAGTGTCGATTAGTGCAGCGAATTCATCTGCCCGCGCCGAAAGATTTTCGGCAAAATAATAAAGTATTTGCGATCGCAAGTGACCTGTTGAAGATGACCAACCACTGGCTTTATTCGCCGTCTCAACAGCATTTCTCAGATCTTTCCTGTTCGAGATTGGGATATCGTATGTTGTAGCGTTGGAAGGATCCGATATCTGTTTTGTATATCCACCATCTGGTCGTGATTGTTTTCCGCCAACATAATTTTTATAGGTCCGATTAATGGAAATATCGCGACCTGTATTCGTTGCATTAGCGAGAGAAGTTTCTACTTTTTTGTGTATTTTCTTCGATCGCGTATAGGCCATTAGCCCATCCCAACCACCCTCTCGTCCAAATCCGCTTTCTTTGGTCCCGCCGAACCCAGCGGCGGCATCAAAGAAGTTTGTTCCGTTGATCCAAACAACGCCCGCTTTCAGTTTTGGGGCCATTCCAAGGGCAAGGTTTATATTTTCACTCCAAACCGATGCGGCTAGGCCATATCGAGTGTTATTTGCTAATGAGACAGCCTCAGATGGTATTCTGAATGTGGTGGATACTAGGACGGGGCCAAATATTTCCTCTTGCATCAAAGTATCGCTTGTTTCCACATCCCGAATTAAAGTTGGAGGGTGATAATACCCATCATCGGGCATTGTCGTCTCAGCGGACGTGATTTTTGAGGGGTCGCAGGACGACAGCATGGACTTGATGCGATCTAATTGTACCTGACTGTTGATCGCACCCATATCAATTGATTTATCTAATGGATCACCGATCCGCAGTATTTTCATTCTGTTCACAAGTTTGGAATGAAGTTTATCCGCGACACCTGCCTGTACCAGTAATCGTGATCCTGCACAGCAGACTTGCCCCTGATTAAACCAAATGGCATCAACAACCCCTTCGACTGCGCTGTCTAAATCCGCATCATCAAAAACGATGAAGGGTGATTTTCCGCCCAACTCAAGGGTTAAAGATTTCCCTGAACCCGCTGTCGCCTGTCGGATTTTTCGGCCTACATCGGTTGACCCAGTGAATGCGATTTTGTGTACGTCTTTATGACGCACGATCATGTGGCCAACATCTCCATCGCCTGTTACGATATTCACAACGCCCCTTGGTACACCAGATTGTGTGCAGATTTCTGCGAATAACAGGGCAGTAAGCGATGTGGTTTCCGCAGGTTTCAAAACCACTGTATTACCCATGGCAAGCGCAGGTGCGATTTTCCACGCCAACATAAGCATAGGAAAGTTCCACGGAATAATTTGTCCACAGACGCCGATTGGTTCACGATTTGGCAGCTCTTTGGACATCAGTTGTGCCATCCCTGCGTGATAGTAGAAATGTCGGTGGACGAGCGGAATATCAATATCACGTGATTCCCGTATAGGTTTGCCGTTATCTAGCGTTTCTAAAACACTGAACAGGCGCGCATGTTTTTGGATGTTCCGTGCAAGTGCATAAAGTACTTTTGCGCGCTCAAACCCTGAACGTGTACTCCACTCATTAAATACACGGCTGGCTGCGGCAACGGCGCTATCTACATCTGCCGATGAAGCTTGGCTCACATGTGCCAAAGACTTTCCAGTGGCCGGATTTATTGTTTCGAAGTGATCTGTTCCTGAAACGAATTCTCCGTCGATATAGTGACCGAAGATCCGATTGTTCTTATCCAGCCACGCGTTTGCCTCATCGGCGCTTTCAGGGGCGGTTCCGTAATCCATAGTTTCGTAAATTTCCTTAATGTCCATTTGATCACCCCATTGCGTGTCTAAATGACGCTGAATATGCGCCAGTGGCAAAGTGTTCGAGTTGACGTTCTATATCCCCCAGTAATGATGATGCGCCAAAACGGAACAGATCGGGGCGGGTCCATTCAACACCCAACTCTTCTTTCATCATCGAGAGGTAGACCAAGGCGTCTTTTGCTTTTGATATTCCACCTGCAGGTTTGTAGCCAACCTTGTAACCAGTTTGTTCATAAAATTCACGGATCGCACGCACCATGACAAGCGAAACGGGCAGGGTCGCGTTAACGCTCTCTTTCCCTGTCGAAGTCTTTACAAAATCCGCACCCCCCATCATGCAGATCAAGGATGCCCGCGCGACATTACGCAATGTCCCAAGCTCGCCAGTTGCTAAAATTGCTTTGACATGTGCTTTTCCGCAGGCTTCTCTGAACAACTTCATTTCGTTGTAAAGAGCTTGCCAATCTTGGTTCAGGACATGTCGCCGACTGATCACAATATCGATTTCTGTTGCCCCAGCTGCAACGCTTTCTTCAATTTCTGCAATGCGCAGCTTTAGCGATGAGAGGCCCGCTGGAAATCCAGTTGATACGGCCGCGACAGGGATTTGGCTGTCTGATAAGGCAGCAACAGCAGCAGGAACCATTTCATGATATACGCAGACCGCACCAGTTGTAAGCGCATCTATGCCTAGCGATTTCGCCAGATCGGCACGCAATGGTTGCCGCGCTTTGGCGCACAATCTTCGCACGCGGTCCCCGGTATCGTCACCGGATAATGTCGTTAGGTCGATGCAGGAAATGGCGCGCGCCAGCCAAGCGGCTTGGAATTCTTTCTTAACGCTTCTGCGCGTTCCAAGGGTCGCTGCACGCCGTTCTATTGCGGATTGGTTTGCCTGGGCCGCCATAACCCAATCTATATCTAGTTCGTGACAGATATTTCTGTTGATGGTGTTCGAAATATTCATCTCAGTGTCCGTTCGCCAATATGTAAAATGGATTGCAGATAACGGCCATAAACACAAATTCAAAATATAAAACTGCGAGTCATTCGCAATTAGATTGACTTTTTGCGAATGACTCGCATATTCAAATACGTGAGGTAAGGAGCCGTTCTTTGAACATCAATCGCCGTCGTTTTGTGGGTTTATCTGCCGCTGCTATCGCTGCGCCAAGTATCGCTTTGGCGGGTCAGTCATTGAATATTGTTTGCACAGTCGGAATGCTCGCGGACACGGCGAAGCAAATTGCCCCTGCAAACGTCACAATTCGTGCCCTGATGGGGCCTGGCACGGATCCCCATGCGTTCCGACAGACGCGTAGCGATGTTGTAGCGTTAACAAAGGCGGATTTGATTATCCGTCACGGATTGTATCTTGAGGCGCAGATGGAGGATTTGTTTGCTAAATTAGGCAACCGGAAACCAATTTTATCGGCCGGCGAAGCTGTCCCCAATCACAATCTGTTGCCATATGATGATGCGTCTCCGCAATATGATCCGCACGTTTGGATGGACCCAACGCTGTGGATTCATGTAGCAGACGCAATTGCATCAGAATTATCGTCTAAATTACCGAACAAATCCGCTGAGATCTCCCAAAACTATGCAAGTTTCGTGGAAACTTTGATACGACTAACAGATTATGGCCATGACATATTGGCCAGCGTTCCCAAGCAAGCGCGTGTGTTATTAACGGCACATGATGCGTTTCGTTATTTCGGATCGGCGTATGATTTTGACGTTATGGGGGTCAAGGGTATTTCTACGACGAGTGAGGCGGGACTCTATCGGATCGAGGAATTGGTAGATCTGATCATAGAACGTCAGATAAAGGCCGTTTTCGTTGAATCCTCACAATCAGACCGTAACATTCGTGCTTTGATCGAAGGAACTGCTGCCCGCGGTCATGATTTGAAGCTTGGAGGGCAGTTATTTTCTGATGCGATGGGACCGGCTGGTACATATGAAGGAACATATATTGGGATGATTGATCACAATCTCACCACCATTGCGCGCGCGCTTGGCGTCGATGCCCCGAAGCGGGGCATGAATGATAGATTGAACGTGTAACATGACTGTCGACGCTATTTCCGCTACCGAATTGACAGTTGATTACGATGGCGTAACGGCGATCAAAGATGTCGATTTCACGGTCCGCGCGGAAAAACTTACAGCGATTGTTGGCCCAAATGGGGCGGGAAAATCGACGCTAGTTAAGGCACTTTTGGGGTTAATCCCAACCAGTACAGGAATAATTTCATGTTTCGGGGCGTCGCCAAAACAGTACAGAAAAAACATTTCATATGTCCCGCAGCGCGCGCAAATCGACTGGGAATTCCCGGTCAATGTTTTCGACGTTGTTTCAATGGGTCTATATGGTGAATTAGGCCTGCTGCGCCGCTTTTCATCGGCTCACAAAAACAGGGTTCACAGTGCATTAACGGATGTGGATATGGCTGATTTCGCAGCGCGTCAAATTTCACAATTGTCAGGTGGTCAACAACAGCGCGTATTTCTGGCGCGTTCTATTGTACAAGATGCTGAACTTATTCTTCTCGATGAACCGTTTGGCGGGATCGACGCAAAATCCGAAACTGTCATTGTCGATATTCTGCGTCGTCAGAACCAAAATGGCAAATCAATAGTCGCGGTTCATCACGATTTGTCGACCGTCAAAGACTACTTTGATGATGTGATTTTGCTAAACAAAACAGTGACCGCCTTTGGACCTGTCAATAATGTTTTCACCAAGGCAAACATTGAGAAGACCTATGGTGTTTCGAATCTGGATTTTTTGACAGGCCGTGGATGACGGAACTGATTGGTTATAATACCGCGCTCGCACTTGTTGGCGCCTTGTTATTTGGTTTTTCAAGCGGCCATGTGGGGGCGTTTGTTTATCTGCGCAAGGCAAGTTTGCTGAGCGACTCACTTGCCCACGCAACGCTACCAGGACTGATCATTGGTTTTCTTGTTTCAACGTTTTTGGGAATGGAAGAGAAGAATTCCTGGGTGTTGCTCTTGGGCGCTGGGGCATCTGCACTCTTGGGCGTGGTGGTTATTCAATGGATTACGGCGCGTACGAAATTAGGCTTTGACACTGCAATCGCAGCTGTACTTTCGGTCTTTTTTGGCTCTGGGATTGTGTTATTGACGGGCGTTCAATCAGTATCAGTTGGCCAACAAGCGGGGCTTGAAGATTATATTTTGGGCTCGGTATCAGGGATGCTGTTGCAAGACGTGTTTTTCATCGGCTTGGTTTCAATCATTTGCAGCGCGGCTGTGGTGGTATACCGTCGCCCATTGACCGCATTCATATTTGACCCTGTCTTAAGTGAATTGGCAGGATACGCTCAACACAGAATGTCATTTCTACTCAGCCTACTGACATTGGTAATAACAATAATTGGACTAAAGATTGTTGGTTTAATTCTGGTCGTCGCAATGTTGACGATTCCTGCGGCGACGGCTCGTCTTTGGTCAACTTGCGTATGGTCGATGTCTTCACTGTCGGCATTATTTGGTTCGGCCTCCGCTGGCATCGGCGTAATCATTTCCGCATTGCTTCCAAACTTGCCTTCTGGTGCGGTCATTGTGGTAATCATGTTTATTGCATTGGGCCTATCGATTGTTGTCACGCATCTTAGAGGTTCAAATGTTTGATGACTTTTTTCTAATTAGCCTTGTACCGATCTTAACGGGTCTTTTCTCGGCTCTGTCATGTACTTTGGTTGGCAATATTCTGGTATTAAGGAAACAAGCGATGTTATCCGACACAATCAGTCACGTGGTTCTACCAGGCATTGTTATTAGCTTCCTGATTTTTGGAAACCTTGGTCCCTACTTTATGTTGGTGGGCGCGGGGATCGCTGGCTTAACAGCTGTTGGCACAATTGTGGTACTACGAACATATACATTGATGGATAATTCTGCTGCGATGGCCACCACATTATCGGTTTTCTTTGCAGCAGGGGTCCTGATGATTGAACTGACTTTGGGCGGAAACGTTCATTTAGATGTAGAACACGCGCTTTATGGGAATTTGGAAAGTTTGATCTGGATTGATGGGAAGAGTTTGATGTCCATTTTCGATCCAGCCGCTCGTCAAACGATACCTGTTGAACTGACCCGTGCCATAATAGGTTTTGTTCTTATCGCGTCAGCGATGTTGGTATTTTATAGATTTCTTATCGTTTCGACGTTTGATCAAACATTCGCTGAAATCTCAGGTGTGCCTGTTGGGATTGTATCTGCTAGTGTGGCATTGGCAGCAACACTTGCAGCGGTTATTTCATTTGATGCAGTGGGTTCAATCATTGTAGTTGCAATGTTTGTCTGTCCGCCTGCCGCCGCGCGTGTTCTGACTCACTGCCTTCGAGATCAATTTTGGCTGAGCCTTTTATTTTCCGCATTATCCGCTGTCTTGGGATACGCTGTTGCTGGATATTTTCCAATTTTAGTAGGATTTGAAACTTCAATCAGCGCTGCAGGAACAATCGCTACCTTAAGCGGTGTGATTTTGGCATGCGCAATACTTTATAGTAAACGCCAACGATCTTACGATTTTTTGGACGGACACCAAACATAGCCGTCATTACATTGAATAAACGCTTCTCTTAAACCATGAGGTTTCGTCAGCGCGGGCTCTATTACGTGATATTCGCATGTTTCTGCATTTTTAACAGCTGCATCAGGATCATAATCATACAGTCGAATTTCAATTCCTAATCCGCGTGGAGGGTTTTCAGGAATTAGATCGATCATCGGATGTGAATGATATGTATGATCCGCTTGTAATTGAAGCACATGATTTTCGTGAGATACGATTGCAATGTCATTGCTTACCTGATGACATTTCAGCGCGAAAACACGTTTCAAAAAATACACGGTTCTGCAAACATCTTTTAACAATATATTTATTCCGAATCCGCTAAGCGATCGGCCAAACTCGTCTGCTGAAATATTTTCGTAATTCATTTGGGCCTCTAATTATTGTTCTATAATTTACATATGCGCTGTTATCATCCAGCATGATGCAGATAGGCCTGTCGATTAAAAAAATGTACTGCAAAAATCGGGAAATTACATGTACGAAACACCAAATAGGATTTTGACACCAGAACCCATTGAAACAAAAAAATTTCATGACGCGAATGACGCATGGGAACATATTAATTCAATATATACGTCTGCTATCGCATTTCTGCGTTCAAAGTTTCAGGCAGTTTTAACTCATCAATTAGGGCATCAACGATATCGGGCATTTTATCCTGAAATCCGGCTTACAACGACAAAATATGATCAAATTGATAGCCGTCTAAGTTTCGGTCACGTCCCCGGCCCCGGTCGATATTCGATCACTGTGACACGTCCAGATTTGTTCAAGAATTATTTGACGCAGCAAATGGCTTTGTTAATTGAAAACCACAAGGTTGCCATTGAAGTTGCAGTTTCTAAAACGGCAATACCTATTCATTTTGCTTTGATCGGGGCCACTGACACTGAAATTACTTCAGATAGTGCGTCGAATTTTGTGTTGCGGGATATTTTCGATGTTCCAGATTTGGGTACGACGAATGACGATATTGTGAATGGGTTAAACACAGGTGAAACAGAAGAAGAGGCGCTGGGGCTGTTTACAGCAGAGCGGGTTGATTATTCCCTGGCTCGATTGGCGCACTACACGGCAACTGATCCTGAACATTTTCAGAACTTTGTGTTGTTCACAAACTATCAGTTTTATGTGTCTGAATTTGAAAAATATGCCCGCAAGGTGCTTGGCGATCCGTTATCGGAATACACAAGCTTTGTTGGCACTGGGAACGTTGAAATTACCTGTCCAGATGCAGAGATAACCTATCCAACGAAACTACCACAAATGCCCAGCTATCACCTGAAGCGTCCCGATGGGAAAGGTATCACCTTGGTAAACATTGGTGTTGGCCCTTCAAATGCAAAAACGGCAACTGATCACATCGCTGTTCTGCGACCGCATGCGTGGCTAATGGTGGGCCACTGCGCGGGTCTGCGCAATAGTCAGAGTTTGGGTGACTTTGTTCTGGCGCATGCCTATCTACGCGAAGATCGCGTGTTGGATGATGACCTGCCCGCGTGGGTCCCAGTTCCGGCCTTGGCAGAAGTACAAATCGCCTTGGAAAAAGCGGTTGCGGACATCACCGAGGTGTCTGGTTTTGAGCTTAAGCAAATCATGCGCACTGGAACCGTAGCGACGGTCGACAACAGAAACTGGGAATTACGCGATAACAGCGGCCCTGTTCATCGTCTAAGTCAATCACGCGCTGTTGCGCTGGATATGGAAAGCGCAACAGTTGCCGCGAATGGGTACCGGTTTCGCGTACCCTATGGAACACTCTTATGTGTGAGTGATAAACCGTTGCACGGGGAACTTAAGTTACCTGGGATGGCATCATCATTCTATAATACTCAAGTTTCGCGGCACTTGTTGATCGGAATTCGCACCATGGAACTGCTTTGCGAAATGCCTCTCGAACGTCTTCAAAGCCGAAAATTGCGTAGTTTTAACGAAACAGCCTTTCTCTAAGCATATTTTTTTGGAAAAAAAGTATGAATTTGTCAGAAAAAGGCCACTATTTGTTGTGTTTCGTCGCAACATTCAGTTAAATCTGTATCACGAGGCCCAAATGGTAGGGCAGTGTAAGGAGTATAAGAATGTCTAAACCAATGACAAAGACACAGCTTGTTGCGGCGCTGGCAGAAGAAATGGGCGCTGACAAGAAATCTGCAGGCGCGGCTCTAGACGCGATCTGTGGTATTATCACACGTGAAGTTTCTGGCGGCGGTGCTGTCACTTTGCCAGGCGTTGGTAAAATCCAATGTCGTGAACGTCCAGAGCGCATGGTGCGTAACCCATCAACCGGCGAACAATTCAAAAAGCCAGCTGACAAAGTTGTTAAAATGACAATCGCGAAAGCATTGAAAGACAGTGTAAACAGTTAATTCAAAATACTGTTTATTAAAACTATTGGGGTCGCGGCTTTCGCGGCCCCTTTTCATTTTAGATGAGGCGTGAAATGAATTACTTTGAGTAACAATGGAGTGCGCCATGGACGGCCGGGCGATATTTTTTGGATTAGCCTTTGCGCTCATGTGGTCCTCTGCGTTCACCTCAGCTCGGATTATTGTGGCGTATGCGCCGCCGCTATATTCACTTTCTGCGCGATTTTTGATTTCTGGCTTAATCGGGGTGATGATTGCGCTTATATTGGGGCAGAGCTGGAGGCTAAGTAGAAAGCAATGGATATCTGTTGCTGTTTTCGGGGTTTGCCAAAATGCGCTATACCTTGGTTTGAATTTCGTCGCGATGCAAACGGTTGAAGCCTCCTTGGCGGCGATCATTGCATCGACCATGCCGTTGATTGTTGCTTGTGCGGGCTGGATTATCTTTAGAGAACGTTTATCAACACTTGGGATCTGCGGACTAATCGCTGGCCTGATTGGGGTTGCATTGATCATGGGATCACGCATTCAGGCAGATGTGGATCTGTTTGGTATCGCGCTTTGTGTTGTTGGTGCCGTCTCTCTTGCTGTTGCCACTCTATCGATGCGCGGTGTTTCCTCATCTGGAAATTTTTTGATGATTGTCGGTCTTCAGATGTTGGTTGGGAGCATTACGTTATGGGTTCCCGCGATGATACTTGAAACACCAACAATCATTTGGACGAATGCCTTCGTCTATGCGTTTATATATACAACGCTTGTGCCAGGACTTCTGGCGACGCTCGTTTGGTTTATTTTGGTTGATCGCATTGGTGCGGTGCGCGCATCAACATACCACTTTCTTAATCCTTTTTTTGGGGTCGTGATTGCGGCTGCAATATTGCGTGAAGGATTATCAAACTTAGATATTTTGGGTGTCACTATCGTTGCAGGTGGAATTTTGGCGGTTCAACTCGCGAAACGATCTTAGCCAATCATCCCCTGATTTTCGCCGATCTGACCACGGTGCAGTAGAATGTGATCCAAAATCACACACGCCATCATCGCTTCGGCTACAGGGACAGCACGAATGCCGACACAAGGATCGTGACGACCTTTTGTGATGACTTCAATCGGTTCACCATTTTTCTTGATCGAATTTCTTGGTGTCAAAATTGAAGATGTCGGTTTAACGGCAAACCGAACGATCAAGTCTTGGCCTGTTGAAATTCCCCCAAGGATACCCCCTGAATGATTAGAACCAAAATAATGACCGTGGTTGCCCATGTAAATTTCATCGGCATTTTCGGATCCGGTTAGGCCCGCCGCCGCCATTCCATCGCCAATCTCAACGCCTTTGACGGCATTGATCGACATCATCGCTGCAGCAAGATCAGTGTCTAACTTACCATAAATCGGTGCACCTAAGCCAGCAGGGACGCCGCGTGCAACAACCTCGATCACGGCCCCGACAGAGTCGTGGGATTTGCGCAGTTCATCCAAGTAAGTGGCCCAGTCTGCGGCTGCTTTCGCGTCAGGTGTCCAAAACGCATTTTTTTCGATCTCGTCCCAATCAAAATTATCACGCTCGATGGTTTTTGAGCCGATTTGAGTCATGTAGCCAGTGATTTGAACACCTGGGCACAATGATTTGATTGCTTCGCGTGCAATGCCACCAGCTGCAACCCGCGCGGCTGTTTCTCGCGCCGATGATCGACCGCCGCCGCGATAGTCGCGAATGCCGTATTTTTGCCAATACGTGATATCAGCATGACCTGGGCGAAATGTCTCAGCGATATCGCCGTAATCTTTAGATCTCTGGTCGGTGTTTTTGATCATCAGCTGAATTGGTGTTCCCGTCGAAACACCATCGAAAACACCAGAAAGAATTTCAACTTCATCTGGTTCACGCCGCTGCGTGGTGAATTTATTTTGTCCTGGTTTTCGTTTGTCCAACCAGTGTTGAATCATCGCTTCATCAATCGCAACACCAGGAGAGCATCCATCAACAGTTGCACCTAGTGCCGGACCATGGCTCTCACCCCAAGTAGTGACGCGAAATAAATGTCCAAAACTGTTCATACTCATTTTGATGCTCCTTGCTCTGGGACTAAGTAATTCCACAACATTCAAGGTGCAAGGTATTCTTCTAATTGCTTTCAGCATCCGAAATGCGATTGAGCTTTTATTTTCCTTGTCTTTGCCCCCTTCGCAAACTAAGTTTCGCAACACCTCGGGGTGCCTTTGGGCTGAGACGCATGTGCGGACCCGTTGAACCTGATCCGGGTAACTCCGGCGGAGGGAAGGTCTGGACGACGTCTGGGTCCCCTCTTCACCAAGAAGGGAATGTTATGAAAAATACTCTACTTATCTCTACCATGTTGTCGGCAACTGCAGCGTTAGCGGAAACACCAGTTTTGACTGTGTATGCACCTGACTATTTTGCATCTGAGTGGGGCCCGGGGCCTGCAATTGAAGCCGAGTTTGAAAAAACATGCGGATGTGACTTGCAGTTTTCTGCAGGCGACCTGCTACCGCGTATCATGCTAGAGGGCAGTTCCACCGATGCGGATATCGTCATAGGTTTGAACACCGATGTCACGAAGAAGGCACGGGAAACGGGATTATTTGCAGAACATGGCCAAAAAAATGCCGATCTGAAATTGCCAATTGAATGGATGGATGGCACGTTTTTGCCATTTGATTGGGCGTATGTATCGTTCGTTTATAATGCCGACAAAATGTCCGCCATGCCGACCTCATTCGAGGATTTGGTAAATTTACCTGCTGACCAGAAAATCGTTATTCAGGATCCGCGCAGTTCGATTTCTGGATTAGCGCTGGTTTTGTGGGTTAAGGCAGTGTACGGAGACAAAGCCGCGGATTATTGGACACGCTTGTCGCCAAACATTTTGACAGTCACCAGCGGTTGGTCAGAGGCTTACGGTTTGTTTACTGAAGGCGAGGCCGACGTAGTGCTATCATTCAATACATCGCCAAGTTACCATATCGTTGCGGAAGAGGATGAAACCAAAAAAGCGGCAATTTTTGAAGAAGGTCATTATCCTTACTTTGAATTGGCAGCCAAAGTGTCATCCACGGATGTACCTGATATAGCAGATGCATTTATGGATTTTGTTATGTCATCTGAATTCCAGTCAATTATCCCATTCACAAACTGGTCATACCCTGCTGCCCAATCATCAGATGAATGGCCAGAGGTTTTTGCAAATTTACCTGCGCCCGCGAAAACCATTTATTTTGATGAACAACAGGCAGCGGATCTTCGAAATTCTGCGGTTGAGGAATGGCGCAACGCGTTGTCAAAATAATCACAAGCATTTTGTATTTGCTTGTTTTTGCCATGCCCATTTTGGGCTTGGCGGTTTATGGCGGTGTAGATTTAAATTTCACTGCATCAGATATTGCTGCAATCAGATTTACGGTTCTGCAGGCGATTTTGTCAGCGGTTTCAAGTGTAGCAGTGGCAATTCCCACGTCTCGCGCATTGGCGCGCCAAAATTTCAAGGGGCGAGAAGTGCTGATTTCTATATTGTCAGCACCTTTTATATTACCTGTGATCATCGCAATTAGCGGCGTCTTATTCATTTTTGGTCGCGAGGGCATGATCAATCAACTCCTCAGCTCACTTGGTCAAGAATCCGTGTCTGTTTATGGACTTTCAGGTATCTTGTTGGTGCACGTCTTTTTTAACCTGCCACTTGCCATTCGGATATTGTTATTTGGTTGGGGCGCTATACCAATCGAACACCACAGAGTTGCCCGCGGCTTAAATCTAAATGCTTGGGCCAGGTTCAAAATCGTTGAACTACCGATGCTATTATTCCGCGTCCCTTCAGCGACGGCAATCATTTTTGTGATCTGTTTGTCCAGTTTTGCAGTGGCACTGTTACTTGGTGGCGGACCACGCGCGACAACAGTCGAATTAGCAATTTATCAGGCATTTCGGTTCGATTTTGATATTGCCAAGGCTGGGCAGCTTGCTCTGGTTCAGACAGGTTTCGCCACTGTTGCAATAATTATCAGTCTTGCGGTGATGAAGCGTTTGGACGTTGGCATTGGATATCTGCCAACCGAACCTATGGTGGATTCGCGCACCATGCGTGTGATCGATCTTGGCATGATTATGATGGTTTCAATCTTTATGTTGGCTCCAATCCTCGCGGTCATATATCGTGGTTTGCCTCATCTTATTGCACTCCCAACTTCGGTTTGGAATGCCGCAGCAACCTCAGTTTTCATTGCGATGCCATCGGCTGTTTTCTGTATATTCATCGCCCTTTTCTTGGCTCACCGACTAGGTGAAAGTATTAGTATTTTGGCGTTGTCGATCTCGCCATTGGTCTTGGGCGTAGGATTATTCGTTATAATTAGACCTTATATTAATCCCTTTGACGTCACACTCTTGATCGTGGTCCTATTGAATGCGGCTTTGGCTGTACCGTTCACCTTACGCCTAATTTTGCCTGAAATTGAAAAGACTCGGTCAGACTTTGGATATTTATCTCGCACAATGCGTATGACTGCATGGGGAATGTGGGTTTGGGTGATATTGCCGCGTCTATTTCGACAGCTCGGGTTCTCGTTCGGCCTCACACTTGCCCTCTCTCTTGGAGATTTGGGTGTAATTGTTTTATTTGGCAGTCCAGAGAATGCGACATTGCCCTATCTAATCATGCAGTTGCGTACTGGGTACAGGCTTGATACCGCGGCAGGGGCATCAGTGTTGTTGCTTATTATGTGTTTGATCTCGATTGTTATTTTTGACGGACTGGGGCGCCGATATGCTAAATATTAAAAATCTCAAGTTTGGTCATGGGTCGCATATTGTGGTTGCTGAAAATGCTGCCTTTGGCAGTGGTATTTATGGGGTCATTGGTCCATCTGGATCGGGAAAATCTACGTTTTTAAACACTCTGGCAGGTTTTCACAATTGTGAATCTGGTTCTGTAACGTTTGATGATCAGGATTTGTTGACCCAGAGAGTTGAGGATCGCCCAATCGCAATGCTTTTTCAGTCAAGCAACTTATTTCCGCATCTTACGATTTTTCGTAACATTGCACTTGCCATGACATCGCGGAGATGGCTGACAAAATCTCAGCGCCAGCACGTTGGTGATGCATTGGATCGAGTGGGCCTGTCAGGATTTGAAAACCGTAAGCCAGGTGAACTGTCGGGCGGCCAACAAAGCAGAGCAACATTGGCACGCGTTCTGCTTCAGAAAAAATCGATATTGTTGTTGGATGAACCATTCGCCGCATTGGGGCCTGCGATGCGAAACGAAATGCTGGATTTGGTCAAAGAAATCGCAGAAACCAATAATCAAATCGTTTTTCTGGTCACGCATTCTCCAGATGATGCGTTGCGGATTTGCGATCAGACCATTTTCGTTACTAACAAACGGCTTTGGCTGGCTGGTGATACAAAAAACGCACTTCAAAACATTCCAAGCGAAATGCAAGATTATTTTGGTTAAAGCACAAACCGACTTAGATCAGCATCACCGCTAAGTTCACCAATGTTTTGTTGCACGAATGCCGCGTCCACAGTAAATGCTTCGCCGGATCTGTCAGGAGCTGAAAACGAAAGCTCTTCAAAAATACGCTCCATTACTGTGTACAAACGGCGCGCACCAATGTTTTCGACGCTTTGATTTACGCGGGCTGCTATTTTCGCGATTTCACGAATACCATTGTCTTCAAATTCGACATTTACGCCCTCAGTTTCCATTAGGGACGCATATTGCCGCGTTAGAGCGTTATCGGTTTCCGTTAAAATGCGAATAAAGTCATCTTCTGTTAATGGGCGCAGTTCAACGCGAATTGGCAAGCGACCTTGAAGTTCAGGCAATAGATCAGAAGGTTTCGCCACATGGAATGCACCTGATGCAATGAACAATATGTGGTCGGTTTTGATTGGGCCGTATTTTGTACTGACGGTTGTACCTTCGATCAATGGCAATAGATCACGTTGTACACCTTCGCGGCTGACATCAGCGCCTCTTGCATCAGCGCGTGCACAAACTTTGTCAATTTCGTCTAAAAATACAATGCCGTTTTCTTGTACGGATTCTAATGCGATGCGCGTCACTGTTTCGTCATCCAACAGCTTATCGGCTTCCTCTCCGACCAACACATCGTGGCTTTCGGCGACGGTCATCTTGCGTTTCACTGTGCGCCCACCAAAAGCTTTGCCAAAAATATCGCCAATATTCATCATGCCCATTTGGGATCCTGCTTGTCCAGGAATGTCGAACATGGGCATTGTGTTTCCGGTTTCGGATACCTCAATTTCGATTTCTTGATTGTCTAATTCACCATCCAGTAATTTGCGCCGAAACATTTCGCGTGTCGCATCACGCGCTTCTGAACCAGCGATAGCATCAATCACACGATCTTGGGCCTGCTTTAATGCATTTGCCTTCACATCTTCGCGCATTTGGATGCGGGTAGAGTTAATGGCTGCGTCTACCAAATCTCTGATGATTTGTTCTACGTCGCGGCCGACATAGCCAACTTCTGTGAATTTTGTCGCCTCTACTTTAATGAATGGGGCATTCGCCAGTTTTGCTAATCGTCTGCTTATTTCAGTTTTCCCGACACCTGTTGGGCCGATCATCAGGATATTTTTTGGATACACCTCATCCTGTAGATCCGCTGGCAATTGTTTGCGCCGCCAACGAGAGCGCAACGCGACGGAAACGGCGCGTTTCGCGCCATTCTGGCCAATAATAAAACGGTCCAATTCGGACACGATTTCCCGAGGCGTAAGATCAGTCATATTAAAGGCTTTCAACAGTAAGGTTGCCGTTTGTATAAACGCAAATTTCAGCAGCAATTGACATTGCTTTGGTTGCGATCGTATGCGCGTCTAGATCACTGTCCATCATCGCACGCGCAGCCGCCAAAGCAAAGTTTCCACCTGATCCAATTGCTGCGATGTCATGTTCTGGTTCAAGCACATCGCCCGCACCCGTAATGATCAGCAGTAGATCGCCATCTGTCACGATCAACATTGCCTCGAGCTTCTGGAGGTATTTATCCGTGCGCCAATCTTTAGCAAGTTCAACCGATGCACGGGCAAGTTGCCCTGGGCTGGCCTCTAACTTTGCCTCTAGGCGTTCAAGAAGTGTGAATGCATCCGCGGTGGAACCTGCAAAACCCGCGATGACGTCATGACCACCAGGAGATAATTTGCGGACTTTTCGAGCCGACCCTTTGATAACGGTTTGTCCAAGGCTGACTTGACCATCCCCCGCGATGACAACTTTGCCGTCCTTCTTTACGCCGACAATCGTCGTGCCATGCCATCCGGGAAACTCTTTATTATCCAAGGAACACTCTTTAATTTAAATGGTCGTAATAGGAGGCCTACTTCTAAGCCTCTTAGCTTTTCTCATCGATAGCTCAGGTGTTTAGATTGAATCTTCAATCCACTTTTGAAGGGCTGCTTTTGGAGCAGCGCCTGCGCGATTTGAAATGACTTCACCATCTTTAAAAATGAACAGCGCTGGAATACCGCGCACGCCCATTGACATGGCTGCGTTTTGGTTTGCATCTACGTCAACTTTGGCAACTTTCACCTTACCGGCCATTTCATCTGACAACTCTTCTAGGATTGGACCGATTTGTTTACAAGGTCCGCACCATTCTGCCCAAAAATCCACGACGACTGGGACATCTGAATTGCGAACTTCTTCATCAAAGGTCGCGTCTGTTACTGCAACTGTTGCCATCTGGCTTCTCCTAAACATTGATTAATCAAGAAGTATGCAAGCCGCGTTCAAACGTCAAGATTTGCAAAGGTTAGTTTTC
>Ga0213864_10000184_pt1 | contig 27792 bp, 11 predicted proteins | sample PICome_5_FD_160078 | JGI IMG/M metagenome (GOLD analysis project Ga0213864, IMG submission 160078) | Coastal seawater microbial communities near Pivers Island, North Carolina, United States - PICO247 | ecosystem: Environmental > Aquatic > Marine > Coastal | place: USA: North Carolina... | reverse complement strand
ATTGTTAGCAGGTTTATTTTTATTTAAACAAAAATTAAATTACAAATGTATATTGGGTATATTTATAAGTTTATTTGGTATAGGATTAATATCAATAAATTCTTAATTTACTGATCTTTTTTTTTTTATTATCTGTTGTATTTAGTGTTGATCATATTGTCTTTTTCTTCTTGATAATGATCTTGCTCTTGATATTGATTCTAATCTTTTTCTTTTTTTTGTATGTAATATTGATCTAGCTCTAGCTCTTGTTCTTAGTATTGGTTCTAATTTTTTTCTTTTTTTTGTATGTAATATTGATCTTGAACTTGCTCTTGTTCTTGATATTGATTCTAATTTTTTTCTTTTTCTTGTATTATTATGTTTTGTATGTAGTATTGATCTTGAACTTGTTTTTCTTCTTTTTGTTCTATCTGGTGTATGTGGTGATGGTTTTGTTCTTGGTCTTATTGTTTTTATTCTTCTTTTTGTACCATATTTTGTATATGGTTTTTTTGTTTTTAATTTCAAAATATAGTTATATTCAATTAAATCTAAAAGGAAAATAATATATTGTTTAAATAATTCTTCTACTGGTTTATTATTTTCATTACTATAATAATTTTTATAGATATCTTGAACTTGTTCATAACTTCGCTTTTCACCAAGAATATTATCTTCATCAGAAAAACCATATTCTTCATTCAATACTTTAATAACAAGATCAAAAATTTCTTTTTTTTTTTCATTAGGAAATTCTTTTTTATTAATAATTTTTTGTAAAGAATGATAATCAAAATATAAATATATATTGATATTTTTATAAATAGTATAAATAATATCATTAATTATATCATAACTTTCATAATGAAGATATAATAATGATTTTTTTTCAGCTTGTCTTTGTACAACTCCACCAGTAGTTGTTGATTTAAATTTTTCACTTAACTTACTAACATAATTTATTATATTTGTTATAGTTTTTCCTTTATTATTTTTATTAAAATCAATTTGAAATACTATTCCTTGATCATTTATTTCATTTTTAGCTAAAACATTATTAAATTCATCGTTATCATTAAGTTTAGAAATCTTTTCTATAATATTTGTTATTTTAGTGTTATTATATAAATCATTATTGATTTCAGTATTAAATATTTTTTTATCTTTAAGTTTTTCAATTAAATTATTATATTCGTAAAGACTTTTAAACTTGTTCAAAATATTTTGTAATTCTAATTGGTTGTTACTATTTAATTGCTTATGAAATTTAATTGCAATTGGTTTTTTGTTTCTTGATGACTGAGCACCACTAAACCGATACTGAATTGTTATAGCAACACATTTATCAACTGTATTTATAATTCCATCTATTATTTTTTCATCATCATTTTTAAATAAATTATTTATAGGGAACAAACAGCATATATTATAAATATCTTCTATGAATTTACAATTATCTTTACTGTTTTTAAAATTGTCATTGAAATATTTATCATCTAATTTTTCATCAATATTTTGATCACTAAATATAAATTTTAGTATTTCATTACTTGGTTCACGAAAAATATCTTTTTTCTCTTTAATTTTTTCCATCATAAGTTTGATTTTGTATTTTTTTTTTTCAAGTAAATAATTTTCATCACGCGAATACATATAACAAAATTTTGGAATTTTTTCTTCTTTTCCTATTTCTTCTCCTACTTCTTCTTCTTGTTCTTCTACTTCTTCTTCTACTTCTTTTTCATCAAAATCTAGTTGTTCTTGTTTATCATTAATTTCATTATATTTATTTTTCAATAATTCTACATGTTTCATAAAAATAATCAAATGGTTTAAATCTTCTGAATCATTTAATTCAAAACTATCAATAATATATTTATCTAATAAACAACTTCTAATCATCATTGGTCGTTCCGATAATTGTAAATTAATTTTTAAAGGTTCTAATAAAATTTCTTTTCCATCTGATAAAGTTATACTTGTTTTATCTCCGATTGAATATTTTTCAACTAAAAATTTTTTAACTTTTAATAATATCAAAGTCATAAGTATATGTGATGTATCGCCTAAAAATTTACATATAGATAATACTAATATGTTTGTTTTCAAATCTATACGACTAATATTAAGATAAGTGCTAATCAAATTTACAGTTTCATTTTTGCTTTCGTTAGGTTCTTTACGAGGTAAAACTGCTTTTAAACTATATTTAGGTTGATTTTCAGGGTTTTTTGCATATTTTTTAGATTCAATCTTATACAAGTCAGTGATTTTTTGGGCTAATGAAAATTGTGTAGGGGCCCAAATAGCGCTGTTATTATTGTTACTTGATATTAATTTTAACCCTTGATCGTCAAATTCAAATTTAAACTTCTTTAAAATATCTATAGCTTTTTCTATTATTTCTATAGTAAAAGAATCTTCTTGAAGAATAGTTTCATCTTTTTTTAATATTAGTTCAACTAAATAAATAAGTTTTTTCCAAAAATTGTTAACTAATGTATTATAACTTGTATCTGATATAGTTTCAGATAATTCTTTTTCAATAATATTACTAGTATCAGTATCATAAGGTATTTGTAAAAAAGATGAATCTATATATTTAAAATAAATATTTAATAATAAATCACAGTTTGTTTTTTTACTAAATATATACGTAGGTGAATTTTGATTATACTTATCTATTTTTTCTCTTATATTTTTAAGGTTTTCATTACTAGTACAATCAAAAAAATTATTAAATCCTTTTATTTGATATTTACCACTAAAAACATCAACAACAAAAAGTTCTGTCTCTTTTTTCGTATCTATTTCTTGTTTAGAATTATATTGAAATTCAGTAAAATTTCCTACCAATTCAAGTAAATTATCAGAATAACTACTGGTATACTCTATTAATTCATTTTCTAATTTACTACTTTTTTTACTAGCTTTACCTAATATATTTATTTCATCATGTTGTATATCAGATATAAATTGACCAGCATAATTTTTGTCGCTATATTCAGATAAAAATTTTAGTTTTTGTTCATTATCATTATTATCTTTGTATTGAACAAATTCAATGTTCATTACTATATAATTTAATATTATAAAGTAAATTAAATATAATATTAAATTGCTAAAAAATATTATCTAACAATTTTTCATTGTATTTTGAATAATAATTAGCTAATGTGTCATGCATATAATATAATCCATTAAAATACATAATAACAGTATTCCATGAAATAGCAAATATTTCAATATATGATAATTGTGTATAAATATTTAAAACACCTAATTGTAAAGTAGTACATGCAACACAACCAGCAGATCTTATATAAACAGAAATAACAACATAAATTTTTTTTTCAGTAATAGATTTTAAATATCCCATTTTCACCAACCAAAGTAAAAAATAATCTATCATTCCTGGAAATCCTGACATAAACCAAATAGCCATAACAGCTGAATGATATCGATGATATAAAATAATCAACGGTGTAGATAAAAAAGCTGTAGAAACATGATGTACAATATCAGAAGAATTCAATTTAAAAAACATAGCATGATATAAATGTAATGAAGTAGTTAGTCCATAAATAATATCACCATTAAACCATTCATCTGTAGAACATGTAGAAATATTTAATAAACAATATTTAAGATCATCATATGCTATTAATGTTATAAAAAAGTTAAATACAAAATGCATAAAAAACCATATATAAGATTCAGAAGTAATTCTAATTTTAGAAAAAATAACTAATTTAGTAGCAATATTATCAAGAATAAAACAAGATAAATTACCTATACAAAAATATTTAATAAATACAGATAATTCATTCATGATAATTCATCTTATAATACAAATTTATATATCTTTAAATATTTTATAATAAATTAAAATTGAAAATATATTAAAGATAATTGAAAATTAATAATTATAAATGGAAACATACCATCTTTATATATACGTAGACACAGAAAATATTCACACAAATACATCACAACAAATATACAATATGTACAAAGATTCAATTGAAAAACATAATAAAAAAATAGATGATTATTTGTATGACATAAAAACAGAAACAAAAAATGGACTATTAGAACCATGTTATGATGCAGGATTTGATTTATTTTGTCCAAATGATGTAACAGTAAATAACATTACAAGTATGTATGAAATAAATCATAAAATAGTGACAGCAATGAAAAAAAATGATAGATATGTAAGTTATTATTTGTATTCAAGATCAAGTACACCAAAAAAAACAGATTTAAGACTAGCAAACAGTGTAGGAATAATTGATTCTGGATATAGAGGAAACATAATAGCAAATTTTGATAATATGAAATATTACAAACAAGAAGATGAATACAATTATTCAAATAAAAGAATATCAATTGGTGATAGATTAGTTCAAATTTGTCCACCAAATATAGAATATCCAATGAAAATATATTTAGTAGATAAAGTAGAAGATTTAGGTAAAACAGAAAGAGGATCAGGTGGTTTTGGTTCAACAGGAAATTGAATATTTAAATATCACTTAATTGAGAAGTTTCAGAATCAAAATTTTCATAATTATGAAAATTAATATTATTTTCATTTTCAATAGTTTTATAATTATCAAGGGAATTAATGAATTTGTACATTCTATTAATATCTAGTTTATTAATATCATATACATATAAAATATTGATAATTTCATCAATAGTGTAATTATTTTTTAAATGAATAAAAAATATAAATATATCACTTTTATCCATCATTAAATTTAAACAAAGATTATTTAAATAAACAGTATTATTATATTCATTACTATATTTAGTTAAAATTTTAGTAAATATAATTTTATTTAAATCAATATGTTTTAAAATATCATATTTATATAAAATAAAATTATTGTAAAAAATTTTATTGATATAATTAATATCATTAAGTTGCCAAATTTGTTTTTGAAAAATAATCCTATCAATGTAATCTGAAAATTTGAAGTTATTTAAAATTTTATAATATATATTAATTTTTTTATGAAAAGGTAAATCATTTAATAAATTAATAATATTTTCATGAAATATTAAAGTAACAACTGTTCTATTAGTTTCATTAATCAAATAATGATTATTAAAATCATAATAATTTTTCAATAAATTATGTGTAATATATTTAATATTGTATTGATTATCATTATTATTATCATCATTATTATTACTATTATTACTATTATTACTATTATTACTATTACTATTATTGTTATTATTATAATGAAAAGTAGAATCAAAATTAATTAAAAATTTAGATTCTAATAAATTATAATCTTTATAATTTAAAATATTTTTAATTTTATTTAAATTATTATCAACATAATCTAAAATTCTATTTTGTAAAATAGTTAAATTATCAAGATAAGTATCTTTATAAAATATATCAGGAATTAAATATTTAAAAATTTGAATAGTTTCTTCAATTTTAGGTTTTTTTAAATTGAAAACAGTACAAACATTCATTAATTCTAATATTTTTTTATCATTTTGATTATTATTTATACAAATAACAGGACAATTAGAATATGTTTCTAATTTTTGTTTTTTTGTTTTTTTTAGTCTTAATATTTTTATCAAAAAATTAAGAGACATTTTATCACCAAAATTAATACCATCAATTTCATCTAAAACAATTACTATTTTTTTGTTTTTTTTATTAAATAAACTAACAACATTATTATTTGATAAATTATTGCAAGTAATATTTTCTATTAATTGTTTATTTCTAATAATACTATTATCATAATAAATAATATCAAAATTATTATCTTTTAATAAATTAATAATAAAATTAGTTTTACCAATACCAGCGTTACCATATACATATATACCAGGTTTTACAATATTATTTTTACTATAATAAAATTTATTTATAATATCAACTATTTGATTTTCTATATTTGTTCTGTTTAATATAGAATTTAAATTTAATTTGTCCATAATATATGTTTATTTGGTGAAACTTTATATATTTTTTTTTCTTTTTTATTGTTTGCATATTTATTGTAATAGTTATTTAAAATATCAAAAGCATAAAAATTATTATATTTTTTAGAAACAAATAAAAGAAAATCAATTTTATTAAAGAATGTTAATGAATCATAATAAAATTTTTTTTCTTTAAAAAAATTATAATCATAATTATGAAAAATATTTTTTAAAAAAAAATTAGAATTATTAATAATTAAAAATTTTATATATAAATAATTGTAAATATAATCAATATTTTCTTTATTATAAAAATTACTATAATAAGTTTTATTTAATTTATATTTATAAATAGGATTTATATATTCCCATATAATATTTACTATTTCACATGGTAACATATGAAAATATATAATATTCATTTATAATATATTGAATATATATATATATATATATATTATAAATAAATATAATCAATAGTTTGTTTATTATAAAAAATATTATTCATAATTACATTTAGAATCTAATTTTGTATTATTTGTTATACCATTCCAAGATATAGAATATTTTTTTGAAAATTTATGTCTATCACATAAATAGCTTAAACTATCAACATAATGTTTATTCAATAAATTGAATGAATATCTATTATCTGGTGAAATAACATTTTCATATATTGAAAAAGATGATTTATTATAATTTCCTAAATTTTTTTTGTTGTTATTAATACATACAATATCTTTCTTATTATAATCAGTGTTATATGATATATCCCAAAATTCAGGGCAAATATTTACAATAGGAGGATTAATCAATTTTTTGATATAAAAATTTTTAACAATAAATATATAAATTATAGTCATAATAGAGAAAACTAATATAAAAATAAATATAGTAAAAATATTAAATTTAGATAAATTTAACATTACATTATATATATTAATTTATATTTTTTAAATAATATATATATTATAAGAAAAATATAAACAATATTTTATATAATATTAACAATATTTTATATAATATTAACAATATTTTGTATAATTAGCATTAGTTATACCAGACCAGTCTAAATTTTTTTTTTTTGAATATTCATTTAATGCACAATAATTATTTTTTTTGTAAACATTTTTAAAATCAAAATTATCATCTAATTCATATGTTGAACCGGAAGGTGATATTTTTGATTTTGTTATTTCTAAAATTTCATCATTTTGAATTTTATTCAATCTAGTAGATAAACATTTGTTATTACCTGCAAATTCCCAATGATCAGGGCACTTATTAATTTTTGCAGGAAAAGAAGTGTTAGCTAACAAATATTTAAAATTCTGGAAAAAAATTAAAGAAATGATTATTAATAAAATACAAAAAAATATAATAACACTTTTATTAAATTTAGATAACATATAGAAAATATATATATATAAATATTATATAAAAAATAAAAAATAATATATATATAAATATAATGGATATAAATACTAAATTTACATTAATGGATAGAATACCAATAAAAGATAATACATTTTTTAATTCAATAAACGATATTTATAATAGCAACAATACAGTTAAAAATCATTATTTTTCAGAAAAAAATATTTCAATAATAAAAACAAGAATAAAAAATTTATTATCAAAAAAAAATATTGAATCATCAAATAATATAAATAATGATGATTTGATAATGAATATGAAAATAATATTCAAAGAAAATTATGATGAATTTAATAATAACACATCAACCCAAATAGATTATTTGAACGATAAAATAGTTAATTTAATATCTAATAATATATACAAAAATAATATTCAATATAAAAAATATATAGAAAATATTAATTATATGCATAATCCGATAGATAGACCAATATATTCAAATTTTAAAAATAATTCTTTACAACCTAATAGTTGGTTATAAAAAAAAATTATATGTTTGTAGTTTGCCTAAATATTAAATTTTTTTAAATTTTTTTAAATTTTTTTAAATTTTTTTTAGTGTATTGTTAATCATATCTTTATATGCATTTTTTAAATTATTTAATTCTTTTAGCCATATATTTTCAACAGTAGTTTTTTTGATTTCTTCCAATTCTTTTTGTTTATTAGAATGTTCTTTCATAATTTTTTGTACATTTTCTTCAATTACACTATCCATAGGCATTTTAATCAAATAATTAAAATTACCATTATCTTTATCAAATTTCATATTTTCAAGAATACTATTAATTTGATCTTTGTTTTTTTTTCTAAGATCAATTTTGTCATCCAAAATATTTTGAATATATTTAGCTTTATTAGATAATGTAAGTAATTCTTTAGATATTAAATCAATCAAATATTCACGTCTTTTATTATAATATCTATAACGGATACTATAATATTCATTAATAATATCATATACATTATTATATTTTCTCAATTGTTCATGTTCATTAAATAAATGCATATTAGTAGTTGTTTGTGTAGTATACAATTTGAAATATTTTTCAATACCATTCAATCCATAATCATTATTATTATCATCAATTAATTTTTTTAGGCAACCAGTATTTAAGGTAACAATAAATTCAACATTTAAATCAGTTGACATATCACTATAATCTTTGATCATAATTTCATGATTTTTGGGTTTTTTTTCTTTATTACCAATAATCAATACTTCTAAAAATTCTTTGTTATCTTGAGTCCAAGTTCCAATAGGTAACTCTGTAATTTTAATTTTATCGTTACCAATAATTTGATATACACCTTTAATCAAATATTTAGAATTGTTTTCATCTAATGATTTAATAGTTCCTTTAAATCCTTGATAATATGGTTCAATCTTTTTTTGTTTCAAAATTTCTTGATTTACATTATTAAGTAATGCTTCCAAATATTCAATAATCATATTAGGATTATAACACATAATATCAGTACTAAAACCTGTACCAATTCCTTTAGTTCCATTAACAAGAATCATTGGAATAATGGGAACATAATAAATAGGTTCAACATAATCACCATCATCATTAATATAATCTAGAATATGATCATCTAATTCAGAAAATATTAATCGCGTAATAGGATTCAAATTAGTAAATATATATCTTTCACTAGCAGAATCTTTACCACCTTGAAGTCGTGTTCCGAATTGACCCTTTGGAATAAATAAATGGATATTATTACTTCCAACAAAATTTTGTGCTAGCCCAACAATAGCACCATTAAGACTGGCTTCACCGTGATGATATCCCGAATTTTCAGAAACATAACCACTAAATTGTGCAACTTTAATTTCAGATTTCAAGTTTTTCTTAAAAGCAGAATAAATAATTTTTCTATGACTAATTTTCAATCCATCAGCAATATTTGGAATAGAACGTTCATTATCATATTTAGAAAAATGAATTAAATCAGTATTAATAAATTCATCATACGTAATATTAGATTTACTAGTATTCAAATAACTATTACGATCATAATTATATAACCAAGATTTTCTATCATTAGATCTTTTTTTATTGAAAACCATATCAATCGAATCAAAACATTTTTCACTATTGTTAAAATAAACTAAATTTTTCTTCTCAAAATATTCTTTAAATTCTTTACTAGTACTAGTTCCTAAACCTTTGTAATATTTAATACTATATTGCTTAATATCATTATTTTTTTTCCATTTATCAAATTCACCATTATTATAAAATTCAATAATATTTTTACCTTTTGTCGCTTTCAAAATAGGCGTATTCATATATCCAATAAATTCAGGAATTTCAATAAGTGAACGCCACTCACTGTCAATCATATTTATTCCCAAACCTTTAATATGACTACCATCTAAATCTTGATCAGTCATAAAAACTAATTTACCATAACGCAATTTAGATTTTACCAATTCTTTGTCATATTTTTTTCCATGTTCTAAACCTAATATTTGTTTAATTTCAGTAATTTCACGATTTTCATTAATTTTAGTAATTGTTTCACCACGTGTGTTTAACATTTTACCTTTCATAGGATAAACACCAATATAATTTCTGTCTTCACGACTTAATCCTGAAATAATTCCAGATTTAGCCGAATCTCCCTCACATAAAATTAAAATACATTGATTTCCTTTAATACTACCAGCTAAATTAGCATCAACTAATTTAGGAATATTTCTAATAGTTCTACATTTTGTTCCATCTGTTTTTTTTGCTGCTTTATTATCTTTGATATCATTTAAATTACAAGCAGTAGTAACAACACCTAATTTAATCAATTTATCAATAAATTTATCACTAACTTCACATGAAGAACCAAAATTAGATACATTAGTATTTAAATAGTCTTTAGTTTGACTATCAAATGCAGGATTTTCAATAATACAATTTAGAAAAATCATAAGTTGTTCCTTAATTGATGATGGTTTAACATCAATATGTTTTTTAGTTTTAATATATGTTGTAATTTTCTTGATTATTTGATTAATAATATATTCAACATGTTTACCTCCTTTGTTAGTATGAATACCATTAACAAAACTGATTTGAGTAAATTCATGATTAGGTGCAAGACATATAGAATATTCCCATCTTTCATTTGGAGATTCATAAATTCTTACTTGTTGTTCTTTATTTCCAATATATAAATCAACATAATTATTGAAATTTTTAATATTTATTACTTCATCATTATATTTTACTTTGACATTAGAGGATGTAATACCTGCAATATCATATATTCTTCTTAATAATAAATTTTTAAAATCATCTGATAATTTATCTATTTTTAATCTTTTATAATCAGGTTTAAAAGAAATTTTTGTATATGGTTTATTTTTACATTTTGTTATTTTGGGTTTTTTTATAATATCTAAATTGTTTTCAAATTCTTGAACATATTTTAATTCTCTTGTATGATCAACAGTTTCTATTTTAGCCCATGTTGACCAAATAAATACTAATTTAATTCCAAATCCATTTTTACCTCCTACTATTTTTTTTTCATCTTTATCATAATTTGTTGATGTCCTCAAATTTGCAAAAATAAGTTCTGGAATGTAAATATTATATTCTGGATGAAGACAAATATCAATACCATTTCCATCATTATACACACTAATAATATCATCTTGTATTGAAATATTAATATTTGTAACATTATAATTTTTTAATCCATTATCATTAAATTCTTCAAAATTATTCATTCTTACAACATGATCTCTTGAATTAACAATAGCTTCATCAAACAATTTATATAATCCAGGAATATATTCAATACTTTTTTGATAAATATTATTTTCATCAAAAATATATGAAATATTGTTAATGTTTTCAATAGATCCTATATATGTATCAGGATTATCTAAAACATGTTGTTTATCTGATTTTTTCTGATATTTTTTTTTCAAAAAATCAGAATTATTTTCCATAGATTAATATATTATTGATATTAACTTTTATATAATTTTATATCAATTTTAGTTAATTTTATTATATTTTTTATAAACTATATATTTAATGGAAAGAATACTTAATCCTGGAAAAATATATAATATTGATTTAGTTAATAATAAATATATTATAACAAATTCTAATACAAATGTAGGCGAATTAATTGATATATCTTTTGAATTATATCCAAACAATAACTACTTATTTAATTTTGACAAAAATATAAATAATTTAATAAAATTAGGTTCTCATTCTAGTGATTTATCCATTAATAATAATGAACTCAGTTTAACCAATTTATATACATATAATACTAATAATAAAGATATATCATTCAATGTAAAATTAAATAATAATAATGTTCAAAATATAACTATTTATGTTGGTAAAGGTAATTATTATCCATATGATAATGGAGATTATTTTAGATTTTTTGATAGTTGTTATAATCTTATAACACTAAATAATAATATAAATTATCTGAATAATGGAAATTATTTTTTTGAACATTTTACCTACAAATTTTATCCAAATATAACATATCGTTTCATAAAATATGACATTAGAAATTCAGAAAATTCATCAGATGCTTCAAACATATTATTTGATAATAGTTTTATATTTAAAATATTAACTACTGGAGCAAATGCTAATGATTTTAGTTTAAATGAATCAAGTCACAGTTTTGATATATCATTTGATAATCTTGATTTAAATAGTGGTATATCATATGAAATTTCATCTAATTTGATTAAAGAAACAATAAATTTAGATTTATCAAATTTGTTTTATAAAAATTATAATAATGAAACATTGTTAGAATTAAAATTTCCTGATTTTTCACTAAATGATTTATATTTTTACAGCAGTAATTTGAATTTATTAGATAAAAATAATGTTGATATAAGTAGTGTTTTTATATTTGATATATCAGCAACTGCTAGTTTTAAAGATTTTAATGATATATCTAATTTATTTTTAACATATATATCAACAAGTGATATTTCCATAAATGAAGATTCATCATACACATATTTTTTTAATTATCAATTAAATGAAAAAATAGATAATTCAAGATTTGTTAATATCGATTTAAGTCCTGATACACCAGACATATCATATAATGTAAACAATGATTCAAGTTATGTTTTATTAGATATATGTAAAAATTATCCATTAAGATTATCAGAAGAAAGTAAAAAATACGCACATATTTATGAAGATTATATATATACTGATATATCTTATATATTAGATAACAACAATAATTATAATAAATACTATTATAATTCTATTTATTTGTACATTAATAAAGATTTGTCATTAAATAAAATATCAACTATTTCTTTTGAATCATATAACACAGATTACAAATCTAATATTTTTTATTATGATAACAGATCAAACGAATTGCAAAATTTTTACATAAATAAAAATACAGAAACTAATACAGAAACTAATACAGAAACTGATACAGAAACTAATACAGAAACTGATATATTTAATTTGAATAAAATAATAGTTGAATATAAATTTAAATCAGAAAAAGAATTTATAGTAGAGTTGGAATATTATGAACAGTTGGATTTTATATATAATTATATAGATATATCTGATATATATAGTAATAAATATGCTGATAATATCAAAAAACGTTCTATTTATATAAGTAGAACAAATAATGAATTAAATAAAGATATTTCAATTAATTCAATAGAATATCAATTAACAAATCCATTAAGTTATAAAAATTATTTACCAAATGATATATCAAATATAATTCAAAAAATAACAATAGATTATGGTCCTTTTATAAATTATGAATTTAGTGATGAAACAGGACCAAAAACTAATATAATATTTAATATAACAAATAATATAAATAATATTAATTTAGATATAAGCGTCAGTTATTACAATATACATACAAAAAATGTTGAATATTTATTATATGATATATCATGTAATCTTTTTTATTATTACAAAGATGCAAAAGGAACATCAGAAACCGATTTATCAAATATAAATAAATATTTATTAGAATATAATTCATTTAATGATACAAATAATAATTACAATTATTATTTTAAATATATAGATTATAAAGATTTATATGTAATTATAAATAATATAAATATAAGTGAAGACGATAAAACACGATTACAACAAATAGATCCGACTTCTTTTTTCTTAAAACCTGATACAATTAATAACATATTAAAAATCAGAAAATTTTATTTTAACAAAAATGTAGTAATATACAACAATAACAAATTTGATTTTGATTATAATTTATCTGGAACAGCAAAAAAATGTACAATAACAATAACAGATGATTCTATAGAAATAGTTTTTAGTGTTAATAACAATAAAGAAATATTTAATTTTAGTTTTTTTAATATAAAAAATATGATTATTACATCTGATATAAATAATTATGAAAAAATAAATAGTAATTATGTATATACAAAAAAAAATGATGTTAGTAGTAATATAATAATTATACCAAAATTAAATTACTCTAATACAAATTATGATTTGTTTAAAAGAAACAATTATGGATATATAAAAACAGATGAATCGCTAACTATAGATGTCAGTATAAATTATCTTGTTCCTACTATAAGATATAGTAAACAATCACCAAATTTTATACTAGATAGTAGTTATATTGTATATGATAATAATGATGAAGATCTACGAAAAAAAATAAAAAATTTTTCTTTTGATAAAAATAATTTTTTGTACAATAATACAAATATACAATCTAAAACAGAAATTAACAATATATTGAAAGATTTAAGTAGTAGTATTCCACTTATAGAAATATCAGGTGTATCAATGTACAAAATTAACACAGATGCGATTTTTGCAACAAATGCAGATTTACCAACTGATATATCTGATATATCATTAACAGATATATTTAATAATAATTTAAAATATTCAAAAGTACCGAATAGAAATTTATCAATGTATTTTGTACAAGATCCAAATAATATTATTATAGAATTATCTGGAAACACTGAAAACACTTATATTATAGATAAATACAATAAATATAGCGATCAGGGAATAAAAATAGATTATAGAACAACTGAAATTAGTAATATTGATATGTGTTTTAATATATTTAAAATAGATGAAACTCATATTGATTCAGAATTTAATTATGATTTATATGGACAAAATGAAATAAGTTATAATTTAATATATTATAAAAATTTTACACAAACATCAATTAATATAGATATAAGTATATCATTAAGAACTACTGATTTAAGTTTTGTTTATAAACATCAAAAAGTTAACAAAAATCCATTAATAGGAAATAATATAATTTATTATGAAATAAGTTATAACAATATTAAGAGAGAATTAAAAAGATTTATTGATATAAGTAATAGTAAAAGCACTCCAGAAATAAGTTTAAATAGTTTAATAATAAATGATGCTAATGTTTATAATACTGATATAACAAAATTATCAAATAAAAATTTAACATTTAATATAGATACATTATATTCAGATATATCATCGATTTTACATAATTATGAAATTTCTGATAATTTTTATAATAATTTTGATATAGGTAGAGCAATAGACGTTTCATTGACTACTTTAAATAGATTTAATCCATATGAGACAGATTTGTCAATATTGTACAATAATAGATATGAATACAAAATAAATCCTATAAATATTATATACAAAATAAGTAAAGACTCTATAACTTTGAATATAAATAATGTATTTGTAACATTTCATAACAATTTACCATTTACATTTGATATATGTAATAATATATTAAAAGAACAAATATATCTAGATGATATAAGTAATAATAAAGAATTTTATAATGATATATCTATAATAGAAATATCAGAAAACACAATAGATATAAGTTTTGAAATAATAGATATTACAAATCAAATAGGTTTACAACAATTAAAATATATAATAAATGATTATAAACCAATTCATATAATAAATAAAGTAGAATCAAAAATTTTTACAGATATTTCAATAGTATTAAATATAGATAATACAATTGATTATAGTTATAATATACCATACAATAATGATAATGTAAAAACAAAAATAAACAATGCAACAGTAATAGAATTAGTTAATGATTTATCAAAAAGTTATATGTTTTATGATAAAAGAAATAAAAATTGTACTATAGATATTAAATATCATTCATATATTTATGAAGATAATGGTATTAAAGAATTTTATTTATTAAAAAACAGAAAAATTAATATAAAAAATACAATAATACCAAAATTTGATTTTGTATCAAATAAAATTGACATATCTTTTGGTTATTATGTAAATGATATATTAAACAATAATAATATAATAACAAATAAGCGTCATCCAAGAATATTAGATAGTAATGTAATTAATAATATATATGAAATAAGTAGAAATATAGTATCTGAAAGCGACATAAGCAAAAATCCAAATATATTTGATGTTTTGATTGATGATAATAATGAAATTAATTTTATTATTCCTGAAAATACAGATAATAATTATATGTACAATTACATAAATATATTTGAAAAAATATTTGATTATTCAATAAATGGTATAATACCAAACGATTTAAATTATAATGATATATCAAATAATATAATATATGATTTAAGTCTTCAAACATATGGATTTTATTATTACATGTATTTATCAGGTGACGGATTAGTAGAAACAATATCAAGTAATATAGTAGGTCTACAAGTAAATATAAAAAATCATGGACCAATATTTAAAATAAATGATAAAGGAATACCATTTGTACATAATATAGAAAAAAGTAAAAACAACAAAATAATAACAGATGCATCATTAATAGAAGACGTGTATACATTCAGTAAATATGATGAATTTTATTTAAATTATTATGAACCGTATAAAATAAATAAAAATCGAGATTTATCAAATTATAATTTTACACCAATAACAATAATAGATGATGGTGGATTAAATAATAACAATAGAGATATAGGTAAATATAAAATAACATATGAAAGTATAGATAAATCAAAACAATCAAATAATTCAAAAAATAAAACAACATTTGAAAGAATATTAGATATATGTGATAATGAAAGCCCTGATATAAATAACAAAGCACTACAAGTTTCTAATAAAATAGACCTAGATATTTACAGTAGTTCAAATGAAATAAAAACAAAATTAGATGAAAAATTATTTTCAAATATACATGATTATGGCGATAGTATAAGATATGTCTTAGAATATAATAATGAATTAATAAATATAGATAATACAAGTAATTATATAAATAATGAAAATATAAAAAATAATTATAATATTAAATATTATGAAAATTCGATTGAACTATCAGCTAATATTATAGAACAATTAATCAATACACAACAAGAAACATTAACCAAATATAAAGCAATAATAAAAGCAAATGATAGATCAAATAATATAAATCAACAAATTATAAATATAAATGTAATTTATAAATATGATTATAATTATTATATATATATAGAAAGACAATACAAAAATGATGATAATATAAAGGATTCTAGTATGATAAAAATAGATAATAATTTAAATAATAATTTGATAAATAATAAAATATTACAAGAAAATGATATATCATTGAGGTATGATAATAACAAAGAAAGTTTTGTATTAGAATCATGTGATTACAAATTATTAAAAAACATAATAGATTTTTCAGGTGAAATAATTTATAATAATGTTAAATTACCTTATAATTTTTCAAAATTAGACAATTACACAGATACAAACAATATAAAAACAAATAAAAATACTCATTATATAAATTCGTCTAATAAATATAACATAATATTAAGTTTATATAATATAAATGATGATGAATATAAAAGAAAAAGATATAAATTAGAAGTAAAAGATACTATATGTGGTAAAGTAAAATTAGAAAATGTTATAGATACATCATTAAATACATTAATAGGTGAAAATTTAGATTTATTTTACAATACACAAGAAGAAAAAAATATGTACACAAATTCAAAAAATATAAATATTATAATAAATCAAGATCTTGAAAATAGTATAAATTATACTAAATTTAATAAATTAGATATAACAAGCGAAAACGATAATTCTTTTTGTATATTAGATCTTTCAAATGTTTTGTTGAAAAGATATTATGATATAATTTACAAATTAGATTTTTCTAAAGAAATAATGATATATAATATAAAAAAAAATAATGAATTTTTGTACAAACCTAATTTAAAAAGTTATATGTACACATATGTTCCAACAAAAAATTGGGAACATGAAATAAATCATAATGATATATCAAATATATTTGATATAAGTATAAATAACTATAAATACAATATAATATTAAATAATGAAATGCATTTACTAAATAACTTAACACAAAATATATATAATGTAGCATATAGATGGAAAAAAGTATTAAATAATAAATTTGTTCAAGGATTGAAACCAATAAATGTAAATATTGATATAAGTTCAGCGATTGAAAATTACGATATATCTATAAATAATATAACATATCAAAATATAAATTCCAAAAAATATCCAAAAAAAGTTGATATTAGTATTAATATATACGAATACAATAAAATAAATGAGAAAACATTATTACATACACTAGGAAGAACATTAGGTATAAATAGAAAAAGTATGTTTGAAACAAATAATAGAAACAATTTTCAAATATATAATAATTATAATTATTATAAAGGATCAGAAAAATTTTTAAACATATATAAAGAATATATACAAGATGCTAGTTATAATATAGATAATAGTTTTATAAGATTACCAATAAATTTTTCCAATAATAATCAAGAATTTTATATAAACGATGATCCATTAATAAATAACAATCATTTAATAAGGGGAATCAAATCATTAGGTTTAAGTAATGAAATATTATGTGAAATAAAAGATATAAATACATCAAATAGAAAATTAAGCAAAATATCAATAGGTTTATTAGAAGAATTAGGATATGATGTATGTTACAATGAAGCAGACAATTATGAAATAACTGAAAAAATAAATGTTACAAAAAATTTAAATATAGAAATTAAGAATAATGATGATACTACAATCAATAAATTCTTAATTTATATAGCAAATTCTGATAATACTAAATTTAATAATTTCAAATTAAGTGAAGTATCTAATAAATATGCAATAGGAGATAGTGAAAAAAATCCATATATAATAGGTTATATAAGCGGTGATTTTCATATTAATCACAGTAATAGAACAGAATTATTATATTTAGATAGAGGTATAACAATAAAAAATGTTATAGATGGTTCTTATAATTATTATAATTCATCTTTGTTCACAAATAATTATACCATAAGTTATGATTATATTGAAAAAATACAAGATAACTCATATGTAATTAATAACAACTCTTACAATAATAATAATAGTAAAAATAATTATGAAATAAGTCACAATTATTATGATAATGAAATATCATTGAATATAATAGATTTATCAAATTTATTGAACTTTAATAATGATTCATCAATAGATAATTACAATATTGTACAAATTTTCAATATAAAAGACGAATTTAATAATGAAATATCAATGAATAAATATATTAAATTAACTATATTACCACCATATATTACATTAATAGGATCACAAGATGCAAGTAATATAGAAATATATTTGACTAATTATGAACCATTTGTAGATTATGGTCATAGTATATTTGATGTAATAGATGGTTATTTAGATAATATAGAAGATGCTTCATTAGTAATAAAAAACAAAAATTCAAATGATAATATTAAATACAATATTAAAGAATCAGAATTAAATGGTATAGATTATAGATTAATAACAAATAATATAGGAACATATGATATATTGTACAAAAAATCTAATAACAATAATAAAGAAGCAAAAAAACATAGAGATTTGCAAATTGTAAAAACACAACCATTAGAATATAATACATATTTGAAGCTTCATAATAATAATTTGTTTTTTAATAAAACTAATCATATAAATAACAATTTAAATGATTTAGATTTATCAAATATATTATATTATAAATATACTATTAATACAAACCCATATGAATACATATATAGTAATAAATATATATCCAATAAAAATATTTATGATGTTAGTTATATTATAAATTTAGAAAAAAAATATTGTTATGCTTTTATATTACCATTTGATATATCAAACAATATAAATATTAATTATAGTAATAGCGTTGAAACAAATATAACAAAAATATATAATGTATATGATAAAAAAGATACTTCATGTAATTTGTACAAATTAAAGGATATTTGTAATAATGGTTATATTACTATGAAAAAAATTGGTAATTTTGACAGAATGTCTATTCAATTATATGATATATGTTATAATACATTGATTGATGTAAATAATTCTAAAGATATAATATTAGATAATTCTTATAATGAATTATATTGTATTGATGATGTTAGTCTAAATGGTAATAAGATAGAAAATATAAACTATTTTCAATATGCTAATATGTTTAATGGTAAAACAAGAATAAAGGTCGAAATAATAAATAGAAATGTAGAATCGTCTAACCCATATTATAAATTTACAAATAATAATAATAATATAATATACAACAAAAATTTATATTTATCTTACGGATTGTATGAATTTGATACTTCTAATTATTCTAATTTTTACAATAAAATAGAATTCTTTTATGATGTTTATCATAGAAATAAATACACTAAAAATATTAAATATACAAATTTACCAGGTATGAGTAATTCAAAAATTGAATTATTAATAGATCCATATACACCAAATATATTATATTTTAAATCAAGAAGAATAGAAGATATATCAGGACAATTACAAATAAATTCAAATATATGTTTTTTTAAAGATATATTAACAAATAGTCAATATTTAAGTTTAAATGGAAATGTTACATCTGAAAAAATATTTGATAAAATTGATTTTTTTACTATAAGAACTATAGAAAATGATTTGTGTTTAAATACAATAAATGAATCAGGCAGTGGTGATATTATGAAATACAAAAACAGAATATTATTAAGTGCTCATACAACTAGAGAACCAGTAACAAAATCTTTTATTGGTATAACACAGGGAAATATATTAAATAATATTTTGTATTTTGATAATCAAAAAAAAGTGGTATTTATAAATGATATTTCTAAAAGTGAATATTTTAGAACTAATAATATGATAAAATTAAAAGAAGATAATAATGAAAATAATTTTGATTATTATGACTCATGTTATAATTATTTATTTAATATTCCTGAAGAACATAAATTAGATATAAGTTATTTAAGTCATAACAAAAGTTTTGAATTATTGTTCGAATATACAGATAATAAAATCGGAAATACTGGAGAAATCACAGAAAAAATTTACAAAAATATATATGAAAATTGGAATACTGCTTTATATTTTAATGTAATTCAATTAATAAAAAATGATATAGTAAATAATGTAAATTATTTTAATAATTATGTAAATACATTAACATCTCAAAATAATCCTAATAAATATACAATGGATAATTACAAATATACAATTGAAGATATGAGAGGTAATGTAATAATAAATGATAAAAATTTTGATGTCAATTTATTAGAAAACAAAATAATAAGTACAAATAGATTAATATTAAATAATTTATTACGATATGATAGTTCAGCTAATAATATAGATTTTTTATTATATTCGTATATAGATATTCTAAATTATTTAGATAATTACAAAAAATATAATGATGATGAATTATTTGATATACAAAAAAAAATTTATGAATTTAATAGAACAATGAGTGTGTTAGATAAATCTATTATAAGTAATGATAATTTTGAAGATTTAATTAATCCATCTAATATAAATAAATTTTATGATTATTTATTGTACAAAAAATTTGATGTTCATATATATTGTGATGTAAGTTTGATACCATATACACCACCACAAGAAGATATTTCAAATTGTATTATTTTTCAAAATTCTTCTATGTTTTTAAAAGGAAATGTATTAAATAAAAAAGAAGTAAATAATAGTAATAGTCCAAAAATATTTGAAAATGTAACAGATATAAATAATAAAATATTTTTATCAAGCAATAAAGTATTTAATGCAACATTAGGAAGTGGTCTAGATGTTAGTGATTCAGCTATTTTACTAACACAAAAAAATTTTTATCATAATATAGGTATATTACCAGATAGTAACAAATTTATTTTTCATAAATATGATACTAAAGATAATGAACATACAAATTATTTAATATATGATGAAATAGAAAAACATGAAGATAGTAAAATTATAGTTAATAACAATAATTATTTAATAGATTTATCATCGTCTTTTTATTTTGATTTCAGTGAAAATAGTGATGTAGTAGAATCATATAGTTATGATTATTCAAAAAATAATATTATATATACAATAAGTAATAATAGTTTACATGATGAAACATTAAGTATTAATTTTAATGTAATTGACAGTTTAAGTACACATGATTTAAATAATGAACCGTATAAAATTTTTGATATTTTGAATATAACCGGGAGCACATCAGAAATAATATATGAAGGTATAAATAACCAAATATATCAATATGATGAAACTTATACATTTTTATTAGATTTAAATGATTATTTTGAAAGAAATATATACAAAATACCTTTGTACAAATCTGAAAATATAAAACTCAGAAATTTAAAATATACTTTAAAATTGAGTAATATAAATTATGTAAATAATTTTGATATGTTTGATTTTTCAGAAAAAAAACAAATAATATTTACAAATGATCATATGAAAATATTAGATGATTTGAGAAGTATATTAATAGTTTTCAATTATTATATACAATATATTTACATAACAGTAAATAGTATGTTTTATGAACAAACAACATATAGAACTGATTGGGGTTCAAATTCTATTTTGTTTAATCAAATAGACAATACAATAAATAAAAAATATTTTAATATACATGAAAGATTAGGTGAAATTTTGTCAGAAATTAGATATGTTATAGAATCTGTAAATTTAAATGATTTTTATGATAATATTAGAACTAGAAAGAATATTTTTAATGATATTTTATTTGATATAAAAAATGATGATTTTATTTCTAGATTAATACCTGAGTTTGAAAATTTTCAATTTGATAATTTATATGATGTAATAGGAGATGAAATTTATATAAAAATGGATGAATTACAAGCAGATTATAAATTAATAGAATATAATTATGATAAATTTTTTAATTTTTTTCATGAATACATAAATAAAGATAGTAATATTGCTAATGATTTTATTCTAGAAAGAAGAGAAGATTATGAAAATTTGAAAGAAATGCATAGTAGTTTTAATAATTATGTAGATGAAATAAGAGCTATATTTAGACCACGATTGAAAACAATTAATTCAGATATTGATAAAGAAACATTCATAAATTCATTAATGAACAAATTAGTTTATCCAATGTATGAAATAAGTTATAATAATACTAATCCTCCTACAAAATATTACAGTATATATAAAGAACTAAAATATAATTATAGAGATACAAGTCTTAATGAACAACCAGGATTTGTTTCATTATTACCTTATAATTTTGATATATGTGGTATTTTAGTAGAAGACATTAGCAGAATAATTATGACTGATTTATCAAATTTATATGATGCACCACATGGTGGAGCTGGAGTAGGTTATGATTTTAGTTATGTAGATTTGGATGCAAATAAAATAAGTTATAAATTTGTTGATAAAGTTAATGTTGATCCTAATGATCTAAATATTACACCATGGTTAGAAAAATTATATGAAGATCCATCTGCAATATATGTGTATAAAAATGATTTATCATTTGCAAATTTAATAGATGCTAGTATAAATAAACAAAAATTAATAGAAATATCACCAGATGCATCAGGATTGAAGTTTCCAAAGAAGAATAGAGATTTTACATATGATGATATAATAAATAATATATATGTAAAAGATACAAAAGGAGTATCTGTTAAAATGGATTTTTCATATTTATTATATGAAACAATAGATGATAAAAATAAAGAATTATATTATTTTTACAATAAAGAAGATCCCGGTGCAACAGAAAAAAAATATAGTGATTTATCAGATAGTATACATCATTATGCGTTAGACGAATCGGCTAATATTGTAAATAGAAATTATCCTCAATTTTTAAGAATAATGAATGATTTATCATTTGATTATTTAGAGTCATTAGATAATTATTTTAATTATAATACATTTGAAAAATTATTTGATGATTTGAAAACAAATTTTAAATTGTTAGCCCAAGAAATGTCAATATATGAAGAAATTGTACAAGAATTATATGATGTTAATTATGCTAAAGAAATATTTGAAATGTATGATATATGTTATAACAATAGTAAAGAATCTACAAATAATATAGATGATGATATTTATAATAATAGTGATTATTTACAATGGTATAGTAATTTTTCTAAATTAGATATATCATATGTAAAATATCAATTTGCAAATAATAAAATATTAAATACTATTAATAATGAATTTTTAGATATTGTAAGTTTATCAACAATATTAAAAACATCATTTGTTAAACCAATAGCAGAAAGAATGAATAACAGATCTAGAAGTTTATCAAATTATTTGATGACAGCGCCAGAATTTGCAAATATAATAAATATAGAAATAGATTCACCAATAAATATAAATACCATAAGTAGATTATATACTTTAACATATAAAATTTTTAAGAAAAAATTTGATTTAACAAAAGAAACATTATTTGGAGCTCATATAGGTATAGAAAAAATTCCAGAAATAAATCATTTAATAAGTGATATAACATTAAAAGGATCCAAATTATTATTAAGATCAATAGAATCAAATAGTATAATGATAAATATAAATGTAAATTATACAGATTATTACAACAAAAATTTATTTATAGATAAATATTTATTAGATTTGACAATACCAGATATAACACCACCAAAAATAATTTTCAACAATAATTTTGAATCAGTAATATATCATTATAATAAATTTACAAGAACAGACTTAAAAGACAAAAGATTGGAATTAAATTTATTAAATTTTGTAAAAAATATAAAAGATATTGAAGATGGTGATATTATTGATTTAGTTCATGATAATAAAACATATATGTATATTCATAAGGAAAAAATATATAATATTAATGATAATATAGAACAAATTTATAGTGAAAGTATATTAAGTTCTTATATATTAGATATATCGTTAGATAGTTTTTATAGTTTTTCTAATTTCAATCAATATGATAATAATATAGATTTATTATTTGGTTATGTTGATATATTATTTATTGTAAAAGATAAATTAAACAATACAAGAAAATATAATAAAAATATAAAAATTTATGAAACAATAAATGGACCACGTATTTATTATAATAATAGTTTAGTAACAAATTTCAATAATATACCATTAAATATTACTTCTTTAAATATTAGATCACAAATATTAAATGATATAGAAAATTTACAATCTTTAAATTATAATACAAATTTAAATAAATACATATTTTTTGATTTAACATCAAATAATGTTAGTATATTAGTAGATCAATTTAATAGTATATATGAACCAATAGATAATATATTAATTAATGAAAATTTTAATATGAATTATATAATAAATTATGTAAACAATAACTATGATTTTACATATGATAATTATTTAACTAATTTGATAAACAATATAGAAAATAGAAATATAAAAAGATATGAAAAATTTATAAAATATACAGTAATAGATGATAATTTTAATAAATTAGTATTATATAGAGATATTATAATAAATATAATAGAAGAAAAAACAGAAATACAACTGTGTCCAAGCGATTGTAAAGGATTATATGATAGAACTTTACACAACTATAAATTAGGATCTTCAAGTTCTAGAAATCGTCAACAAGCATCAATAATAAAACGTTATCATAAATAATAATAAAACATTATCAAAAATAATAATAAAACATTATCAAAAATAATATTATTTAATTTGAATGTAACATTAAATAATAATAAAACATTATCGAAAATAGTATTATTTAATTTGAATGTAACATTAAATAATATAATTATATTTGAACAACAGAACAATTAAAATCATATAATAATAAGTTGCTAATATCTTTATTATTATCAGTTTTAATTCTAAAATATATATAACTATTATTATCAGAATCAACAGTTCCATTTTCAAGTTTTCCAACATAATTTAAATTTGATGTAGAATAATTAAATGAATTATCAAAGGAAATGATTGTATTTTTTGATTTAGTTAATACATTAGGCGTACCTGAAGTAGTTGCTGTATAATTAATCATTTCAAAATCATAACTAATAACTTCAACATCATTAGGATGTTGATTAAAATATTTTAATGTAACATAAGCATTTATATTAAAAAATATATTTTTATTTGTAAACAAATGTTTATCACCAACTGATACATTTTCAGCTACAAAATCATTATATATAATTTTTATTCTATCAACATTTTTACTTTGTATTAATGCATCACTACTAATATTATAAAATTCATCGGGATTTACATTAGCCTTATTATATGATATATCTAATGGTATATTTAAATAACTAATATCATTATCAATATCAGTAGATATAAAATTATTTACATAATTATAATTATTTCTAATGTCATTAAATGAAACAAAATTAGTATAAGAACTATCTATTATATTTTGATAATAATTTCTATTATCAATAATAGCAACATCATTAGGTATAATATAATTATAACTTAATTCAACATTAACAAATTTTTTATTATAAAATATATTATATGATTGATCATTTGTAGAATCATGTATAACTTTAATAGATTGTAAACTTGAATCAAAGTAAATTGAACCAGTTGTTGGATCATTGACATACGATATATCAGGTATTATAAGTTGAGATTTACTAATATCAATTTTACTATTTGGCAGACCAGATAAATTATTATTAATTTTACAATTTTCTAAGTTTACATTATTTATTATAATATTATCTCCAACCGCAGTTAAATCTCTTGTAATTTCTAATTTATCAGTTGTTATAGTATTGTTAATATGTAAATCATTACAAGATAAATCACTACATGATATATCATTACAATTAATAATATTACCTGATATTTCATTAGAACAACTAATATCGGTTGCTATAATTTTACTAATACTTGTTAAAGAATTACAATCTATATTATTAGAAGATATTTCATCGATAACTTTAATAAAGTTGCATGTTATATCATTACAACTAATAATATTACAAGATATTTCATTAGCACAACTAATATCTTGTGTTTTTATAAGATTGAAACTAGTTTCAGCATCAAAACAATAGAATTCAGAAAGATTACCATCACTTTGTTCATGAAAAGTAAATATTCCACTAATATCTAATGTTTGGTTAATAGAACAATCTTTAATTTCAACTTTATCAAACTCATCGGAATTATTAGAATCAGTAGGATCAATTATTTTCTGCAAAGTTTTATATTTTAAATTATTAACAGATAAATCATTGTTAACAGATAAATCAAATACCTTTAATTTTGTGTTACTAAAATCAATATTTTGACAAGAAAAATCACATTTATCAGCAGTTACTATGAAACTAGAATCAACTTTTAAAAAAGAAACATCAAAATTTGAACATGAAAGATCGTTGATAAATCCACTAACATCACAAGTTAAATTAGATAATAAAATATTACTAACACATATGATACCTTTATTTTTTTTTATATGTATAGAATAAGATGGATTTTGTGTATTAAAACCAATTCTGTTAGTGCTAGTATCAATACATATATATGAAGAATCATTATTTATAAATGAAGATGTTAAAGGAGAAGTTTTTTTTACATTAGCTATTAATTTATTGATAGATGACATTTTATTATAATAAAGTAATATTATAAAGATAATAATATAAACAAAAAAAACAAATATTTAGTAAATAAAAAAAATATATATATAATTTATATATAAAATATGGTAAAAAAAACAATGAAACATAGCGATGGTATGTATCATATAAAAGGTAAAAAATATGAATTATTAATAGGTTCAAGGGCTCAAGTAATGCATGGAACAGCGTATAAAACAAATGGTGGATTAAAAAAAGAACAATTAATGAAAAACAAAAATGGATTGATAGTATCTAGAAAAAAACATAATACTGCTAAAAGAGAAAAAAGATTAGAAAAATATGGTTATTTCACTAAAAAGGGTAAATTTGGTTATGTAAAAAAAGAAGGTAAAAAATCAAAAAAAACAAGA
>Ga0213864_10000183_pt1 | contig 27968 bp, 9 predicted proteins | sample PICome_5_FD_160078 | JGI IMG/M metagenome (GOLD analysis project Ga0213864, IMG submission 160078) | Coastal seawater microbial communities near Pivers Island, North Carolina, United States - PICO247 | ecosystem: Environmental > Aquatic > Marine > Coastal | place: USA: North Carolina | collected... | reverse complement strand
TTTTTACCATCTATAGTTATTATCTCATCCCAATTTAGTTCTTTACCATCCCTCATTAATACCTCGTCATCTTTTGTTTTTCTAGTCATTAATGTACCATCAAAGTATTGGGTCTTATACCACTCAGCAATTTTTTCTATATCTTGATCTTCAAATACATTTGAAAACTTCTTTTTTAATTCTAATTCTAACCCTTCTTGAATTTTACTAGAATTTATTTCATAGATTTTTTCATTGGCATGTTGAAACTGATGAAACTCTTCAAACTTAAGTAAGGTTTCTTTAAGCTTAGGATTTTCTTGAAGCCATGCAGTACTCATATCTGACCCAGAATTCTTAAGTAACCATTCATTCCAACCACTATAAACATGTTTACCTTTTAATTTAGACCTACCTTTATTTTTATCTTTTTTCCAGGTATTGTAAATATCCATAAACTCGTCATATGCATTATTATTGGCAGTTGTAGTAATTCTTGACTCATCATCAAATAATGATTTTGAAAATTCTTCACCAGACATATCATTAATCTGAAGTTGTTTTTTAGCCATTTCCAAATCTACCATATCAGCCTCAGTCATTTGAACTAATGCTTGTTGAAGGTTTGGATTTAATTGTTCTACACCACTATCAGTTTTTCTAATACCATATATCTTTCCAGAACCATCATAAGTTACTGAAGCATATTTACCTGTAGCTTGATAAAAAGCAGCTGGGTCTTTTGAATTTGCAAGCCTTTGTAATTTTCTACCAAAAGTTGAATTTATGTCAATCTTTCTACCTGATTGAATAGCTAAATTTCTAGCATAAGTTGAACCTGAAGTCTTAGTAGAATTTAAAATTATATTAAGTTCTTTTTTAGTTATCTGACCTGATGATGCTAATTCATATAATGAAGTCATTACTGCATCATAAAAAGGATCTTGATATTCTCCTTCAGCATCTTTAGCCATCTCTGCATTTAAGTTAGCTAAGTCTACAGGATCTTCTGTAGTTAAACCAGAATCACTACTTTTTCTTTCAAAAGTTTTATCATAGTCATCATTGTTAACTAGGTATCCTCCTGCTAGTGGATTGTTAGGGTCAACTGCTTTGTATTGAAACTTGCCAATCCCTGTACCCCAATCTATATAAGCTTGATGTGCTTTTGCAGCTGCTTCAAGATTTCTATCATATTGAATTTCTTGTTTTCTTAACATAGATTTATATCTAGCTAATCCAACTTGACTTAAATCTTGCTCATAAACAGCATCAATATTAGAATAAGCTTTAGCAGCTTTCATAATATCTCTTAAAGCCTCCTCTGATGCCCTACCAGCATCTACTTTCATTCTTGCTACATCCATGTTATTTAGATCTAAACCACCAGATCTACCTTGTGTAGCTGGAGTTCTAGTTCCTGTATTAAGCTTTTCATTTAAAGCTCTAGTACTCATTAATATAGCTTCTTGAACAGTAGCTCCACCAGCCAATGCTTCTAGATAAACTTTTTGTTTAAAGTTTACATTACCTTTTTTAACTGAATCATCAACTTTATCAGATTTATTTTTTGTAACCTTTAAATTTTCAGCAGCAACTTGGTTTCTTACATTAGCTCTTTCAGCTAAGTAATCATATTGTTGTTGTAAATATGCTTTTTCAGCAGCTAATTTGTTTTGATTATATTCATCTAAATGCTGTGCAATCCAATCTTTTCTTTCTACATATGCCATAGTTCTATAAACATCTTGTAGTTGTGGATTCTTAGAATACTCTGCTACAAACATTTCATTCAATGTAGGAAGTATAAGCTGTCCATTCTTTTGAGTAATTGTTATATCACCATATGGGTTCTTCTTACCGTTTCTATCTACATTATATTTTGTTTCAGCTTTGATGCCAAGCTTTGTGGCCATGTCCATGTAATGCTTAACAGAATTCATATACGGAGTATATGATACATTAGGTATATTTAATGTTTGTTCTAATGAAGCATCAGCAAAGTCTTGTATTTGATAGTTAATTGCTTTTATACCAGTAGGCCACCATTTATTTGCCATCTTATCATCAGCAGAGTTTTGCAAAGACTTAGATCTATTTAAAACATTATAGGCATTCTTAGTAAACGCCATATCTTTCATTAGATATGGATCTTCATAAAAAGGTCTGAACACTTGAGTGGCCTGATTCACATTTTGTTCTAAAGATAAATCAAGACTAGATACTTTTTTTAAATTATTATCAATCTGCTTTAGTAACTTGTCTTTCTTTTCTTTATTTAAATTATGAGTTAGAGGTGCATTTATAATATCAGAATATACGTTATTTATTGCATTATAATTCTTATCATACTGATTCTGCTTTGTCTGCAAAACGTTTGCATAAAAGTTAAAATCAGGCTGAAACGGCTGATAATCTGGTATGTAATCTGTAACTCCTTGTAAGTACGTTGCCATAATCTAGTATCTATTTGTAAATCTATTAAAATTTTATAAGTTTAATAAATGTTAAAAGTTTAAAATATAAAGGGGAACACATTGTTAGCATAAACAAATCCACCATCATCATACATATATCCGCCTTTTTGAGCATTACCAGCATTAACACCACCATATCCTGGAGGTATTGTAGGATCACTAACAGGTGTAGAAGTAGCTTGTAGCTTTTCTTTCATTTCTATACACTGTTTTATTTCTGCTTCAGTAGTTGCACCTTCATTCTGACATTCTGTTTTTAATTGACCATAACTCTTACGAGCAGTTGAACCTTTGCCAGTCAAATCTCTACCACCTTTAAAAATTAATCTACCACCTGATGAAGGATCAATATCATACTGCTCATTCAAAGCATTTAGATTTTGCTGCTTCATTCTATTAGTGATAGCATTGGTATATAAGTTTCTTAAATTGTTTCTACCTGCCAGCTTAGCATTGTCAAACTGTTGATTAGCAACCGTAGTCTGATCATATAGATTCTGCTGAATCTGTTGATTAGTAAGTTGCTCTTGGTTTCTAATACCAATCTTCTGTTGTTCATTAGCATTAGCTGCAGCTATGTTGTTTACGTTATACTGATTTAATGTGTCTGCTGCTTGCTTAGCTGCCTGACCTTGTATACTAGATGCTCTTGCTGATTGAGCTTGTGCTCCAGCAAACTGACTAATAGCTTGTGTTTGTATGTTAGCTTGTTCTGCTTGCTGTGCAAGTTCTCTAGTAGGGTCTGCATATACAGCATCAGGTTCTTCTAGATCAACCCTAGGAGCCCAAGGCATATACTTTTTAATACCCATTAGATCACCAAATGCACCCGCAGTCTTTATAGTATCTTGTAACCACCATGGAGCGGGACCATCTTCTTCTAATACATTTATAGGTTCCTCACATGGTAAACAATCTCCAGTATTTGGATCTACACCAACATCTACAATTGTACCGTCCTTTTTCTTACAAGGACATTTTTTTGGTTTTTCATCTTCTGGATCACATGGACACTTACCATCTACTGGTTCCATATAAAAATCAGCATTCTCATCATCACATTGACAACCATAGTCTAGTGAAGTTCCTTGTATACCTGTAAGTTCTCCAGTAGTAGTATTACCATAAGCACTGACATAACTGCTACGAGGATCAAGCTCCGCCATTGTAATTGTACCATCATTATTAAGATCTACATTTCCAAAATCATCTATAGGAGACACATTACTACCAAGATAACCTAACATACCTGTTTCATCTGGATCACCCACTTGTCTTTCACCCATAAAGTTTCTTATTGCAAACTGAGTATCTGGATCATAACTAGCAGCATTATTCATCATATTAGCATATGCATGAAAACCTGCTTGTTGTACAGCCTGATTAATTCCGCTCTCTAACGGAAGTCCCATACCATGAGATATTTGACCTATAGAAACACTATTTCTATTCACAAGATTATTACTTCCATCTCTTCTACCATACTTGTCTGCAATAAAGCTTTTAGCTTCTTTAAACTCAGCTTGATTAGTTATAGGCTCTCCTGTTTTTGGATTAAGTACTTCCATACCATCATTAATACGAGTTTCTAAGTCACTCCACCCTCTAAAGTTACGACCACTATCACTAAACAATACTGGATCAATTTGTTGAGCTTTAAACATGAGATTTCTTTTCTGCATGTTTACAAAGTTGTTAATTATATCATCCTCACTCATAGCTGCTAACGCAGCCTCATTGTCTGTTTTATGAGTAGAGCTTCTATAACCACGAGCATCAGCTACTGAATTTTTATATTCTTCAACAAACTTTTTTCTAATAGCAGGATCTTTAAAACCTTCATTTAAAAGATAAAACTGAATAGCTGCTGCTTCACCTGATGGTGTACTACCAAAATCAGTACCCATAGTTAATTCATCATATTCAGGTGATACACCTGTGTTATATTTAACAACTGACTTTCTACCATCATTACCAATTCTAATAACTTTTTTACCAGCTTGGTGAGCATCCCATACTTTTCTTTCAAAGTCTGGGTCATCTTCACGTATCTCTACACCATTCTGTGCTTTAGGAATTGATCTACCTACAGAAGCTTTTGGTACATCTGGTGCATCATAGAATGGCATATCATAACCACCCATCATCATACCATATGCAGCCATAGGTATACCACCATATCTATGTTGTTGTAACATAGGCGGGTCTATACCATGTTTTTCTAAGCCTGCATTAAACTGATCTAACTCATTACCCCATGGAGTATTATGTGGACCGTCAGATAAACCTTCTTCCATTAACTGTTTTATACCTAGTAAATGATCTGGGTTATCATAATCTTTTACTAAACAATCAAGACAAAATTTAAACTCACGTTCTTCCATTGGTACTTCTTCTAGATCAGAATATTTTTCTGTATCATAAGAAACCATCTGTGGATCTTGATTCCACATGTCAGGATTATTTATAAAGTAGTCACGTTCACCTCTAGCATAATCATAAAAACTTAATGGTTCTTCTGTAACTTCCGTTTGAGTTACAGTTATACCACCACCATCTTGATATGTACCGTCATATATAGAAGTTCCTGGAATCTTACCTCTTTTAAATTGTCTATTTAATTTTCTAGTATTATATGTTTGACCAGGAGCTACATAAGCTTGTCCAGTAATATTACCTTTCCTATCTGTCATGTACTGTTTAGTAAGATTAGGATCAGTAGCTGGATCATAAGCAGTTTGGTCACGCATTACTTGATCATTAGTACCTGAAGCACTAAAAGGTTTATATGTAAAATCACCTTCACCCATAGCATTGTCTCTCATTGACATACCAGCTTGAGCTCTTAATGTTCTACCACCAAATGTCATTGGTGCTTGTGGTTGAGCTACAGGGGCTTGGTTCATTTCCTCAGCCTGTTCTACATCTTCTTCCATTTCTTCATCTCCACCTTCCTGCTCTTCAACTTTTTGTTCTAGCTGAACATTAATACCTTTTAGCTGAGGGTCTACTAACTCTTGCTCCTTTAAGCCTAACGTATCAAGTGCAGGTCTAGCAGCAACTGGTACACCTTGTGGCATACCTTTCATAGACTCTTGTACTAATGCTAGTTCTGCAAGCTTAAGATTATAATTCTTAATCATTAACTCAGCAGTCTTCCTAGATAAATCATCTGAATTAGGATCTTCTAGAATCTTTCTGTACTTATTAATATCATATTGCTTTGCTATCTTGGCAGGAGTCATAGCCTTCTTTTCATTCTTACCAAAGCGCTTTAGTAACTTAGGATCTTTTACTTTCATAGATCTAGTGTCACTAAAGATAAATGTATCTTCAGGTAAGCTTAGTGGTACACCACCACTACTATGTCTAGGACCTTTTATAATCTTATGTTCTGGAATACCGTCACCATTAAGATCACCAAATACAGTTTCTCCACCTTCTGCTTCTACGTTAGCATCTTTTCTAGGTACACGGGTTATATACTTACTTAAGTTTAAACCAGGTTCAGAACCATTTCTATTATAATCACCACCGCCCCAAGCAGCTTGATCATTATATAAACTATAGTCTACTTGTTGTCCGACTTTGGCTTTAGGTAATTTTTTTATTCTTACTCTTCTTTTCATATTACATAAAATCTAGTTCTACCCCATTGGCAATTAAATATTCTATAAGTTCTTCTGGTAACTCGTACTCTTCATCTTCTAGTAATGAATCTATAAGACCGCCCTCTTGCATAAATCTACCATACTTAGCTGTATTAGTACCAGTAGAATCCATCTGACCCATCTTATCAAATCTTTTTAAACCAAGTTGTTTACCTGCTATATCAGCTTCTTCACCTTTATAAGTTTTAACTGTATTAGCATATAAAGCTTCAGGTCTTGTCATTTCATCTTGATAGTCAGCGTAGTTATCTCTTGTATTGAATCTATTCTTAAGACCAGCAATACCTCTGATTCCTGCAATTGCTGTATTAGCTAAAGCCTCACCATCAGTAACTTGTGTTCTCATTTTACCTTTTATAGCAACTTGTTTACCCTTTCCTTTACCTTTACCATAAATAAAGTCATTAAGATTTTCTTGTATAGGATCTACAGCTTGATTAGGATCAACATTTATATTATTAGGTTGTGTATTTGGATCTATAGTAGGTGTATTAACATTCATAAATGTATTTGACATATCTCCAAAACCACCACTCATATCTAAACCACCTACTTCATTTGCAGGATCTGGAGTAAAGCTAGGCATATTTTTATTTACACCCATGTTATTAGTAAAACCACCTCCTTGAAACTCCCATTTATATTTATCTCTATTTCCTTGTCTTTCAAATTTATTAGCTTTTCTATTAGCTTGTCTTTCAGCTTTATTAAAAGGATTAAATATACCTGGAACATTTCCTTCAGGATTTCTTGCAGCTCTTCTGTCATCTCTTTCTACAGATTTTTCTGCTCTTTTAATCCTTCTTCTAGTACTACCCTTAAGACCAGCCAATGCATTATCAGGATCTAACTTAATTGTAGCATCTGTAGCTTCATTTCTAGCATCTATATCTTTTTGTAGATCAGACTGATCACCTTGTGTATAGTAATGTGTAAACTTTTTAGGTCTGCCGAACAAACCTGTTTTAGTTACTTCAGTTTTATATGGAGTAAGGTCAGTACCTGGACCCATATATTGTGAACCATCTAGATATCTAGCTTTACCATACTTAACACCTCTACCAAACATTCTATTAGCAGGAAATAATAAGTCACGTAAACCAAGACCTCTACGACTAAATGTACCATAAGGTACTGTACGTCTGTTATATACAGGTGTAGCATCTCTTACTTCATAACCTTCCCACCATGGGGTATCATCAGCTGCATCAGCTTGAGCATCAGCTTCATCATCTGCCGCGTTAGCAAAAGCACTAGCTACTCTATATGCAGCACCTCCTCTTTGAGCCATAGGTAAAACATTACTTTCTGAGAACTCAGCACCTTCTTGAAGATTTATAATTGGTTCTTCACCATCAACAAAACCTCCAGCCATAAATGGATTTTCAACATTTTTTAGTTTACCTAAACCAAAGTGAGGAACTACCCAATCATAACCTAGTTTACCAAATCTTCCACCAAGACCCCAGTTAACACCAGCTTCTGCAAAAGGATCATCAAATTCTGTAGCTCTAGTAAGTGGAGAATCTGGTTTATATTCTAAAACAGGAAACATTGACTCAGTTCCATATCTGTTATCTAAAACACCTTTATGAGTCATATAATAATCTCTCCTTGTTCTTTGCATATCTGCCATGATCTCTTGAGCTTTTCTAACTTTTTCTTCAGGACTTAAACCTAAGTACTCAAGTTCATCTAGCTTTTTCTGCATTTTTTTACTCCAGTAACCTTTAGTTAAAAAGTCATCTCCAGCTAATCTACCATAACCTGTAAATAATGGACTTCCAAAAACACCATATGCTTCTGGATCTGCCATTATCTTACCAAACATACTATCTTGCATAAGTTTGGAATCTATAGTAACATTATCTGAACCAGTTCCTACAGCACCAATTGGTAAATTAGATATCTGATTAGCTTGAGCTTTAGTAGCTGCTAACATTGCTCCTTTATCATAAAAGTCTTTTGCATATAAAGAAGGTATTAAAGTAGCATTACCTATACCAGCTTCAGCTAAACCATGTTGTCCTTGAAAAGGTCTACTAAAAGGATTAGCTAACATGTTTTCAAATATAAGTTCTGGGTTTGGGCTATCATCAATAGACCCTAGCATATCAAATCTTATGTTTCCTTGACCTAATGAAGCAGCATCATCTACAGTCATAAGTCCAGAACCTGGTCCATAAGAAGATAGTTCTTGTAAATCTGCAGCTTTACTTTGTAAAGGACCTCTACCTTGAGCAATTCTATTTAAGATACTTTCTTTACCTAGAGTACCTGGAAAAAGAATTTGAAGATCTGCATCTGTAACATGACTAGTTGCAGCTGAGTTTAATAATTTTTTTAAAGTTGCATCATTTGCAGTATTAGCATAAGTTGAACCTGAAATTAAATTTCTAATTTGAGATAGTTGTTTAAGTTTATCTTTTGATAATTTAGTAAAGTCAGTAACTGGTCTTAAATCAGGATATATAGAGCTTAATTCTTTAGCACCTACTATTAAACCTTTTTGTGCCATAGGCATCTCAGGTTGTTTTTGTACTAATCCTTCAGCCATTTCCATAACTTTAGGATCTCCTAGCTTCATAGCATTCTCATAAATACTTTCACCTAACGCTTTAGTATTAAGTTGTTTCAAAGTACTAGTAAAGTCTGATCTTCTTTTCTGAACCTCATGTGTCAATGTATCTTCTCTGTCACCTGCACCAATTGGTTGATCATCTGTATCACCACCTTCTTGTTTTTTAAGCAATGACTTAACAAACTTTCTTTTAGTCATACCTCCATTTTTCATTTGAGACATGTCTTCATATGAAGGTTCATCATAAGTTAAATATTCAGATAGACTTGGGAATTTTAAATCATCAAAAGTAGGATTCATTGAATCTGCATACTGATCAAACGGTATTATGTTTTCTTGTTGTTCTAACATATTACCTTGTTCGTCCATTGCACCACCTTCTTGTCTTATTTTCTTTCTAAATATTGGACCTGAGTATTTTTTATCAGTAAAAATTTGTTGAAGTTTACCTTTTAAACCACCCCATTGACGGCCATTCCTGGCAGGCAAGCTTCCTGGTTCTACTGGTTCAACAAAACTACCACCTTCTTCAGGCACATCTTCTTCAAAATCAAAATCAACTTCTGGTAGATCTAACACATCAGGTGTAATAAGATCCATTGGTTCTACTTTAGGTAATACAAAGTCAGGTCTAATTAGTTCTTCCTCTTCTACTATATCTGGTGTTATATCATCAAGTGGAATACGTCCTTCTGGTTCTTCTATAACTTCCTGTTCAATGTCTACAACTTTTTGTCTATTAGAAGGTAATAAATCATCAGGTGGATTTTCACCTTCATCTTTATAATATTCTGCAGCAAATATAAAGTCATCAATTGTAGGATATTTATCATGATCTACTTCAGGATAAATTTCATCATAAGTTCTCTTCCGCGGTATATAATCTTCTATTGATGTGTCATCATCTATTTGAACAGCATGACAACCAGCATCAGTACAAATTTTGTTATTTGTAGTTTCATCATCCCAACCAAACTCATTTTGATATTCATACACCTTATCTATATCACTAATTCTTTGTAGTTCCATGTCATATGGGTTACTTGGGTCTGTAGGATGATCCATTTCATAAGCAGATGGTACAACTTTTATTTGTTTACCATCTTCAGTAACTATTTTTATAGGAGCACAATACCTACCATTCCAGTATTTACCTCTAGGACATTTTTCTATATCACCACCTTCTGCCATAGATAACTGACCTGTTTGATCTTCAGCCATCATTTCTCCTTCATCACCTTGTGCATATGCATCTTCTTGATAAGGTTCTTCTGACTGAGCTAAGTCTGTCATTTCAGTCTGTGGCATTTGTCCTTGTTCAGGTTGATTTTCTTTAGCTTGTTTAGCTAGCTTCTCAAAATACTGAGGATCAAACATACCTGCTTGAATCATTTCAGATATTACCTGAGTCATAATGGCTCCAGCAGTTTGTTTATCTAAACCAGATGTTATTAAATTCATATAAACATCTTCTGGTTCCATATTAGATCTAAGTTGGCTGAAAACATTTTTCTTATACATTTCCATCAACTGACCTTCAGAAGTAGAACCTCCTAATTGATACTTAGATAAATATTTCTTAGTCTTATTTATATACTTTCCTTTGTTATCAGGAGCTTTATAAATTCTAACCTTCTTTTTCATAATGTATAATATATATTAATATACTAAAATTTAAGTTAACATATAAACTATATAAGTTTACACTTCCTCAACTATGTATCCTTGTTTTACTAAATTATCTATTTCTTTTTGATTAAGCTCACTTTCTATAGAACCACCCTTTTTAAGTTTAGGTCTTCTCTTACCTGTCCAGTCTACTGGTAATTTCATTATACCAAAATGAGGTATTAATATATCACCAGAATTTGTATAACGATCTGTCATTGGTACACTACCCCTTTGAGTAGCTTGTATAATAGGCAACCTTTCTTCAGGAGCTATACCTTGTAAATCATAAGCTTGCTCTAACATTGCTTGCAAGTAACTTGCTCTTAAATTTTTCTGTTGATCACGACTTAATCCTAATTGTGAATTACCCAAAAAACCAGAGAGTCTACTCATCTCATTTGGTTTATGATATCCTAAAAACATTGGATGTGGTACAACGCCATATTTACTTGCTTTTCTAGGAGATGCTGTTCTTAACATTCTACTCATTTGCATAAGATAAGAATCATCAGATGTATCTAATGAACCTGTTACAATTGTATTAGGTTTTGCTCTCCAAAACCCTGTATTTAACTTATAACCAAAATCATCAAATAATTCTTGTTTAGTTCCATGCGAGTTTGCAAACAAAGAAATTATTGCTTCTTTAACTGGAACACTGTTACGAAAATCAGTATTATTAGCAAAATCAAAATAAATCTGTTCTTCAGGTGCAAGACCACTAGCTTGAAGAATTGTTGGCATACCAGGATACCCTACACTATCAACCTCAAATGCATTTGACCTTTCTAAATTATCTAAAGCACTACTAGCATTTCTGTCAAAACGCGTTTCAAATGAAGGTTTAATAAGACCTCTTTCTCCAGTACTAACTATTGCTCTTTCAACTTTATCTAATAATTCATCTGCAGATAATCTTTCAATCTCCTGTCTAGCACGTTCAGCTGCATCAAAATCTTCACCGTAAGTTACAATTGGATTACCTGCCATATCAAAATCAGTCTGGCCTTTAAGTAATGTTTTGTTATATCCAGGATTACCTAAAATAGTTATTAAGTCCTGCTTTGTAACATTAGCATTTTGAAGAATAGTTTTTAATTTTTGACGTGACGCATTTCTTTGAATATCTCTAAACTTTTCAATATCTTCTATAGACAAAGTTCCACTTATATTTTTAGGAATACCAGTAAAACTATACTCACTTAATAAAGTGTTTAAGTCCTTAAATCTTGCAAGCTCTGTAGGATTCATAACAGGGGATGGTACAAAACCTGAATATATAGTTGGCAATGCTTCCTTAATACCACGTAAAGTTTTAAGAGCACCTCCGCCCTGTGCTTTAGGTATCTGACCACCTTTTTGAAAGTCTTCAGGTTGCTCTAACTCAGGCTGCATTCTATAATTAGTAGTTAACTCTTCTCCAGCTTCAAGATCCCTATTAGCAAAAACATATCTTTGGTTACCAATCTTTCTACTAATCATTGTAGGATTAGCTTCATCATGATTATGCATTCTACCAAGTTCTGTAGCTGGTTGATCATCTTCATGAGCTAAACCAATCATCTCACCTTCTCTAAATGGTCTAGTAGTAAACATACCATCACCTTGGATTTTAGATTTACCTTTTGTTATACCACCCTGTTGTTGAAGTTGAAGTTGATTAGAATTATAACCTTCACCCATTCTAGGTCTATATTTACCAATACCTAATGCACCTCTATCACCAATTGGAACAGAAAAAATACTTTTAACATCTTTTCCTTCTTGAGGATTAAACTGTAAACCAGTATTTCCTGAAGGACTACGGAACCCTACAGTATAATTTTTTAAGAAAGGAGCGTTCACTGTACTAAGTCCTCCACGTAAATTATTTAAATTTTTACCCATTCTATACCAGGGCATTATAGAACCTATATTAAAAGCAGCCATACCAGCATCCATAGCTGCATCTTTATAATTACCTTGTGATAAATTGTCATATAAACTAGGAAGATCTTCTGTTAAACCTTCTTCAATATACTCTGGAGAATTAGCTAGATAATGTAGATGCGCAGCATTACTAGGTGTTATAAGTTTATTAATATTTTTTGCCACGTTAGGTATATACTTAGAAGCACCAGTAAAATTTGCTAGTCTATTTATACCTAATGTTTTTGTTAAAGGATTTTTATATGCACCTTTAAGAGCAGCAGCTACTCTAGTAGATATATTAGGTGCAGCTTGTGTTCCTGCTGCTAACAGACCTGGAACATTACCTATTCCTGTAGGCATCAATGGTATATTAAAACCTATTAAATCTTCTGTTGGTAACTCAAATCCTTCAAATACATGTCCATCATATGCAATAGGTCCCATATCTTTAATATCTCCAATTTCAAACATTTGTCTATTTGGATCTTTAACGTTCCAATCAGCATCATAATTCTCAGGATTACGTAAAATCTTTTTATAATCTCTTGTTTTTACAATAGGTGGTGCTTCATCAAAAGTTTTAGTACCAGTTAGATTATTAAACAAGATGCCTAATGTAGATGGTTGATCATCTTCTAAATCACTATATTTATAGAATGTAAGAGGATCATGTAATCTTGCAAAATTATCAAAGCTTTTATCATAATATTTTTCTAGATTACTTTTTGGTCTTAATAATGTTTTACCATCTTCAGATAACTTTGATTTTTCTACATAATTTATATCACCTGTTTGACCTTGTAATTCTTTTAATATACTAGCTTTTTCAGATGATGATTTATTTTTCCATTCATTACTATCAATCCCAATACGTTTAAATAAATCTTTTAATACCCATGCATTTGTATAATCACTCTCTAGTTTAGTACTATTCTTCCATGCATCATGAGCTTCTTTAAACTCTTTAAAAGGATCATAATCATCACCCAAAAACATAGGATTAGAACTATTCAAACCTATATAGTCTTCTATTTGAGGTTCTGTTTCTGGATCTGGAGCATTATAAGCATCTTGTATTTCTCTACTTTCTTCAGTATAAGTATCAACAGGACGTCTTAGATTTAAAATTTCATCATTTCTTGTATCTAATAATTGAAGATTTGTGGCATCCTTATCTTGATCATATTTTCTAGCAATCTCTTCTTGTTGTCTTTCTTTTTCTTTTCTTTTAAGAGTCTTATCATCATATTCTAAGAAAGCACTTTTTGATGCAGTGATAGGAGCATCAGGGTTAGTAACAGATTTTTTACCTACTACTTGAGGATCATAAAAAGATTTACCTGCATCTATAACTTCATTTAAATCTTCATCTGGATCAAGACCAGAATTTTCTTTAAAAGAAGATATCATAGCTTCTATAAGTTCATCTTGGAAGTCACCAGCATATTCTCCAAAAAGATTTTTTAACTTTTCAGAAGAACCCATGTCCTTATCTACAAGTGTTTGAATAGCTTCATCTACAGTTTTACCTTCTAAAAGTTCTTTCGCTATAGTTTCTTGATTACCTTGCTCATAAAAAGCCTTAGCTCTTTTAATAATATCACCAAAAGAATTTTTAAAGTCTTCTTTATTACCAAAACCTAAGTTCTCAAATTCTTGAGCAGTAGCTCCTCTATTAATTATTAAATTATTAATATCGTAATTAGAATAAGGTTCAAAAGATTCAATTATTTTTTCACCTTTAGAATTTGTTCTATATATTGGTTTAAAATAAAAACCATGTTGTGGTTCAGCTAAACCTCCTTCTTCAGATAGTACAGACTGATTAAGAAATTTTAGAAATTCTCTGTCTGTATCACCAGTATTACTTAAATTTTCTTTTTCTTCATCAGAAAGACTTTCTAAAAATTCATTCATGCGGTCTTTTATAAAACCAGCATCCCAACCTAGTGGTTCAATAACAGTACCATCTTCTTGAGCTGCTGGTGTGATATCAAACCTAGCTTTATAATTAGGAACACCTCCCTTTTGCATTTTTGGTAATGCTGTTATTCTATACTTTTTCATATCTCCTCTATTGTATAACCTTGTCTTTTTAATTCTTCTACCATATCTTCTGGTACTTCATCTCCTAATTCTAATGATCCACCTTTTTGAAGTTTACCTTCAAGAATATAATCAAATATACCTTGAGGACCACCCATATCTTCATACCTATCATATATATCTATTGGAACTGAAGAAGGACCCCCTGGAAATTTAGAATTGTAATCCCTTCTTCTTGCACCAAGTAGCTGAGCCAAAAATTCAGCTTCTCCTTCAGCTGTATAAGGATCATTATACATTAAAGGATGAGCTTTATTTGCTATGACATCTCTTGATATTAGGTCCATATCTTTACCCCATCGTTTATTAAATAAAGTTGTTTCTTCTGGATTTTCACTCATCATCTTATTCTCATGAAGTCTAGGAAACCTTTTTAATAAACTAGCATGTTGTCTAGAATCAGGTTGAACTATATCACCATAATTATCTATATAATTTTCAAGATCATTTGAAACTCTATCATAATAATCATAGACATTTTCATCTGAAGACATCATTGTAGGTTCTTGTTTAAGAAAAGTATATGGGTCACTACTTAACAAACCTAATTCTTTTTGCAAAGCATGCATGTTCTCATGATCTAAATCTCCTTGAGTTGCACTTGTTTGAAGTGTAATTAAATTAGTTTGAGGAGTATATAGAGCTCGTGCATTATTATCAACCAAGTCTTCTGATTCTGGATTTACATATTCCATCTCAGGTCTATTAACTAGACCGCCATATTGTAACTTAGGTTTATCATCATCTGTAAGACTAGGTAGAGCAAACGGGATAGCTAGTCCTGGTAAATATCTTAGTGCTTTATATTTTTCATCTTTAGTCACACCCTTCTTAAAAAATCTATTTAACTTACCATATCTAATTAAATCATCTAAAGTTTGATTTGTTGGGTTACGTAGTTCATTAAATGCCCATTCTTTTATTTTATCAGTTCTTTCAGGTATACTTAATGTTCTACCAGTATTAAAATCAGTTTTAAAATGTTCCTTTATTTGAGGATTATTTTTCCAACCGTCATATAATCTTGATCTTGCTACCATTAACTCAGCATGAAGTTCATTAGGAGAACCAGTCCAATCTTTATCAGGCATAACAGATTTATAAAATCTTCCGATAGGTGTATCTTCATTTGCATAATAATAACCTTTATCAGGATCCCATTTTGTAGTAATTTTACCAAACCCTAAATTTGGTGTACCTAATAATTGACCAGTATGAGTTCCCTCATGTATAACAGTTTCATAAACATGTTTAGGATCATATCTATATGGACCACGTTTATAATCAGTTGCTGATAATCTAACATCTGGCATATGAGCATAGTTAGTTCCTAAAGTATTATTTGTAACTCTTGTATTAATTAGTTTTATTTTTTGAGCATCAGATAAACTAGGATCAGCTAATATATCTCTAGTACTTCCTCTTAGCATATTTCTTGTGAAAACAAAAGGATTATTTTGATTTATGCCAAATGTGTTTACACCATATACTGGTGTATTGTCTAAAGGAGAAACAGCTTTATGATCATACAAATCCCATATGCTACCTAGATTATATTTCTCACCAGTCTCTGGTCTAAAGTAATCATAAAAATATTTTGATGTTCTATTTCTTGGATCACCAAACTCATAAATATCTAGTATCTTGTCTGATATTTCTGGTCTTAGTACTTTACCAAGATTAGGATCAAATGTATAAAACCAATCATCTAGAAATTTAACACCTTCATCTAATGCACTTTCTGCAAGTAAGTCTGCCCCTTTTTTTTGTGACTTAGTTATTGGAAAAATTTCAGTAAATTTTCTATCCATAGTTATAAGATCTCCTACACCATGACTTAAACCTTGTAACAAATCTGACCCGCTATTAACAGTAGTTTTTATTAAGGGTTTATTTGGAACAGCTGTCTTTATTATTTTAGCAGCATCTTTTACTTTTTTACCATAATTTATAAGAGCCTTAACACCACCTCCACCTTGAGCTTTAGGTAACATCCCACCTTTTTTATATTTAAAACCTTCACCTGCATTTTTATGTAAATCTTCTAATTGATCTATTATCTTTTTATAGTCTATTTGATATTGTTCTAAGTTATTTTCATATCTGCTACCAAAAGCATCTTCTGATAATTTACCAGTTTTTACATTACTTTCATAAAAGTTTTTAATTTTTTGTAATTCAGCTTCTCTTACTTGTTTAGGTAAATTTATCCATTGGTTAAAATAAGAATAGTCAGTATCAAATTCACCTGTACCCAGTTCTTTTGCTTTAATCATGTTAGGTGAAATATTAGTATTTCCAGTCAATTTACTTTTTCTTATAAACTCATTAAAAAGAGGAAGTCTTTCTAGTGCTTCTAAATCATGAAGTATATCATAACTGTGAGCAGCAGAACTATTCATTGAACTTGGAAATGCAATAGTTTTATTTGGATAAGTAGTTGGCATTAAAGAACCAATATTATCAGGATTAGTTTTATAACTATCAAATGATTTAAGAATACTATCATCATCACCTATATATTTACTTAAATTTGAATGGCTCCCGTCCATTAAATTAACTTCATACTTAACTGGTTTACCAGCATTAAGAAGTCTCATATATGTATCCATATCTGATGTTATATAAACTCCTTTATCTGTTAGTTTAAATACATTATCACTATTATAAAAATATGTATCTGTTGGAGAAATTTCTCTAAGGTGTGAACCTGAAGCTTTTTTAATATCATCTATGTTACCAATAAAAACAGTATTATATCCTGCACCCATTCCACCAACATGAGCCCCTGCTCCTGTACCTGAAAAGTGTTTAGTTCTTCTACCATATAGTTCACCTTTATCACCTAAAACTCTATTTTCATTTTTTAGTCCTAATAAATCTTTATCAAGCTCAGCAGCATTAAAATTTCTAACTAAAGTAGGTGTATCTTGAACAGTTATATCTTTTAAAACTCTGTCAAATTTCATGTCAGGACTTTCTAACAATAATGTTTTTTTAGGTTTAAAACTTTTAAGGTATTGTTTTGTACCTTTTACTGTAGTAGGCAAAACATTTTTAGATATTGGATAGCTCCCCAACTTATTAGTATTTATTTTAGGATATGGTAATTTAGGATTAGTAAAAGATTTTACTGTTTTTACTATCCGACCTAACTGAGCTTTAGGTAAATCTTCCACTATGTAACCACCATCTACATACTTTTGTATTTCTTCTTCATCTAATTCAGCTTCTATAAACATAGGAGACACACGTTTGTAATTTTCATTAGCAAAATACTCTGCATCTTCTTCTCTATCAAATCTTATTGCTTCATTATCTCTAGGACCTGTCATTTCTAGAGTACCATTTACATCTTGTATTCCAGGAATAGCATAGTTACCATAACTCCCCATATAATGAGTACCCATTCTACCATCACCAAAATCATATGGGTTATCAACAGGAGCAACCATTCTTTTAGCTGCAGGATTACCTTTTTCATACTCATATGCTAATCTTGCTTTCATCATAGCATTCATAGCAGCTTCATCTACTGGAGCTTCTTCTGCTCCAGGACCTGAAGTATTTATTGGACCTCCACCTTGAAAATATTCAATATCATTATTAGGTTTAGGACTAAATCCTGGATCTATTTGTCTTCCAGATGGACGTCCAGAATCTTTAGGAGTAAACCCTGGATCTATATTTTTACTAGGACCACCATTAAGTCTTTCTAAAGTAAACTCTGCTATAGTTAGATCTTTATATACCCCTACTGACTTACCTGTTTCTATATCAACAATTTGATATTTAGGTGGATCTGAAAATAATGTATTTATTTTATATTTCACTACAGGACCACCACGTTGAAAATATTTAGCATTAGGATTATAGATTCTTCTAGGACTTGGTTTACTAAAAAGAGGATTAGTTGCAAACACAGAATTAGTAGCAGATAAACTTTTGCTATATCTTTTAGATCTGTATTGATCTCTTAGGTCTCTATCTATTGCACTTAGTACTTTTTTATTATAACTCATTACCTAGGTGAAAATTGATTTTTAGTATTAATTATTTTAAGAATCATATTTATATCATTGCACTCTTTTCTTGTCAGTGTTATAAAGTTAGTATAATGTCTGAACTTTTTTCTCTGTAACTCAGACTTATTATAGTCTAAGTTGTTAGGATTAAGAACTCTCTTGTAACCATTCTGTGGTGTGTTCCATGTAAACTCTGAAGCATAATTACCTTGGAGTGTTGTAGTACCTGGTATCACTGGACCATTGGGAGGATAGCTTGAACCTTCAGGAAACTCTCCTCTGTCTTTAGTAATATCCCAGAACTGATTTAGTCTATACTTCTGTTCTTCTTTAGATACTAGTATATCATATGATGACAAGTTATCTCCAATCTTTGGATAGTTTAGAGATTGCATAATGTCATTCTTAGGATATATGTTAAGATTAAGATATCCTGAAACTTGTTCTGAATTATGTACAATTGCCTGATCAAAATTGTAATCTAATACATGATGCTGATCAACACAATTTAAACCGCTTCTTCTGTAACACTCTAGAATATATGTTATTGATTTCATAGTAACAACGTTCTGTCCTGTCAAAGATGGAATCTCTACTTCAAAGCCGTATTGTTTACCATAGTAATTACAGAAACTATTACATAAAAAGTTATGTCTCCACAATGTATTGTTCTTAGTAGATATAAAATAATCTTTAGTACTTAAATTTAGATCAGGATGCCAGTCATGAAAACTAATAAAGAAATTACTCTTAGGGTCATAACTTACTGTCCAAGAAGCATCTTCAAATAAATACGGATCTCCTAATTTATAAAGTTTGTTTATGCTATCATCAACCATAAACAAGTCTCCTATTTGTTTTTCAACATTAAAAGGAATATACTTTACTCTACCCTTAAATTCATCTTTTAAATAATAATCCTTTTTACAGAAATAAAGTAACGTACTTGCATTATCATAGATGGCTTGGCAACCTATACCCGCCACTGGATTATCTTGGTATGGGTACTCAGGAAAATCTTGAGTAAGTCTGTATGGCATAAATAATATAAACCACCACTTCATACCTTGCATAGATATCTCTGTAAGTCCAGAACCATATGAAAAGATCTTACCCTGATCTTGAGACATATAGAATATACCAACAGGAGTTGAAATTACAGAAAGTCTATTTTGACAAGAACCATATTCATAGGGTTCATCCGCAGCTGATACATTTTGATTTGGCTGGCTAAATAGTCCACCATCACCAATTGTAATCTTTGTACCTAAATCTGTTTCTAGTGTATCTACACCTTGATACATTATAGGTGACTCATTCTTAAATGTGATAAAGATACCACTGTCATTAATCTTCTTTACACTATTAATCTCACTCTTAAATGCTTTGTAATTATTAATTAAATATATAAACCAACTATCTTTTACAGACTCGTCCTGTACAGGTAAAGAATAAATTAATCTATCTGGATAATATGTAAAACATAAGTCTGCAACTATTGGATCATAGTTTCTAGATTGTAAAGACCCTTGTGAAAAATATTGATTGTATAGCTTAGATATACTTAATGAATAGTCATATCTATACTCTGTACTTTGTCCGATCACATTAGGATTATTATCAAACATAGCTATATAATCAGTGTACCTATATGGCAAGTAACTTTTTCTACCCACCTCGTCTGGCTGATCTCTAAAGTCAACTAATACATCTGTTTCTACAAAGAAGTCTCTGATACCAGAATTAGATAAATAGAAATAAGCTTGTTTAATTGAGAACACACCTTTTTCTTTATCTTCAAAAAAGTTTGTTGGTTCTCTTTTATCATTTGTATAGTTATAAAATCTATTAGAGTTAACTCTATAGTCTAGGTTATAAAATGCAGAAGGTAAGAATCCTTCTCCTACAACATCTTGAGCAGATAAGTTAAATGCTGTACTTAGATCTCCTACATCATATTTTTTACTATTAACAGAAAATCTTGCATCAGGTATTTGATCTCTTAAAAAGTAATTAAACTCAAACTCATCTGGCTGATTGTATAACCAATCATAATAGAAAAGCATTGTATTCTTTTCAGTATACCTTTGTATATATGTGTCTCCTCCAAAGAAAAGATTTGATCTTTGAATTCTTTGGCTAACATATTGTCTATTATCTATAGGACATGCATAACTATTAACGAATATATCATAGTCTGAAAGTTTCTGTTCACATGGAGTTATTATAACTTGCTTAACAGAATCTAATTGTCCATACTGATTTCTAAGTCTAGCCCTTAACGCCCCATAGTGACTAGCTATTGGTAGACCAAATGCATTCTTAGGATCTTTAAAATCTGGAAGAGTACCAGTATTAGGTAAAAGAGGACTACTAGAATTTTGTACTAAAGTACCCAATGTAACTAATGATGCATCTAATGAATTCAAAAGCTTTGGTCCTTGGTTAACCCCATCTGGAAATGCTAAATCAAAGTATGGTCCAGTCTTAGTTCTAAGAGTTACTGTCTCAGGTCTTTTTAAATTATTGATTGTATAATTTTGATATGCTCCAGTGTTATCTTGATATGAAGGAACTTCCTGAAAGTTATTTTTAATATAAAAACTGTCATCAATTCCAAATCTGTATAGATCATCAAATTGCGGAGCAGTCATTTGTGAATAAAGACCGTGTGATACTTGTTGTAAAGCAAACTGTCTCTTAGGAGTAAATGCATATAGCAACTCTAATGTAGCACTAGCACCTTCTGAAAAATAAAATGCTATATGGTTAATTGCACCTAACACTCTAGAAAGAGGATCTAAATAAGCCCAATCTGGCAACTCTATTTCTACAGTAGTATAAGGTACAGTGTTAGCACCTGTTAATGCAGTACCACTCATTGCAGTTTGAAAAGGAGCTTTTACAGTTGCATTATAAATAGGTGTGGCATTATAACCTCCTACTATAGTACTTAATGCATCAAGAATACTTGCACCTGAACTATAATATACTTGTTTTGCAATATTTTGACCAGTCACAGCACCAATTACACCACCTTGACCACCTATATAAACACCAGAAGAGACACCAAGAGAATCTCCAGGTAAACTACCTGTTGTCCATTCCTGTGATCTTTCAGTTTTCTTACCTAGTAAAGATATAACAGAAGCTGCTATCCCAGCTACAATGATAGGTATTAATGATGCATTTGCTATAAGTCTAAATTCAGGATGATCACTTGGCTCTATAAACTGTTGTGTACTTATACCAGATATATGACCATATATTTTAAACTCACTTGTATTTAAAAATGGATTTCTAAATGTTGTTTCTGGAGAATGAAATGTAAATATATCTGTTGGTATAGTTTGATTAATTACATCATCATCTTCATTTGTATTTTTTATATAAGGATCATTATATAAATAATTATGATCAGAACTGTTTCCTGAATGACCTAATGGTAAGATAGAATTAAATGGATAATTAGGATATAGTCCAGTTTGATTCTTTTTAACACTACCTTTAAATTTAAAAGTTCTAAAGTTATTAATCATACCTTTTGCAAGGATAGACTTATTACCTTCTCTAGAACCTCTTAATATTTCATAGCCTACAATACCTGGTATATCATTACCATCTTGGTCTTTAGGTAATATAATATTTTCAAAGTATACACCTAAGATTCTTATATTTAGCTCATTACCATTATTTAAAGGATCAGGATTTGATTTGAAATGATTAACTACATTAGCAGTACTGTTATTTATAAAGTCTCCAGGAATCTTATGATGTCTTATATTCTTACCACACAAGTCAAAGTCTCCTGATTGACCATCATTACCTGTCCAGCAATACTGACTAGGATTCCAGATATCAGCTCTATCATTTGGATATATTTCTGAAGACTCCCAGTAACCCATATCACCTGCTGCTATAACTTTACCACCATCATCCGTTTCTGTACCTACAAGTGGAGAAGTACTTATTTTAGCTGTATTATATACTTCAAAAGCTTTGTCTTGATCAGTTAATGAATTTTGAGTTAACAATGTATCATCTTCATTTACTGTTTGTGTTACACCGTTTACATCTACATATTGCATTTCTTTAGGAGCGCGTCCTGGAATGTGATATGATGATGACTTATCTCCTGTGTCATATACCCATCTAATAAAGAAACAATATACTTCATCTCTAAGATAATTACCTTTATTACCACCCTTATAATAATACTCAGCAGGATACTCTACAGAAGCCCACTTAGTTTTAATCATGTTTGCTAAGGGTTGATAGTTAAAATTAAACTTAGACCTTGGGGCCATTCTTAATAAATAACCATTTGCATCTGTTATCTGATTAGAAGTTTCAAAGATAGGCGTTTGAATAGGCAGCTGTTCAATTGGTATACTAACAAGACTTGCATTAATTTGATCTACAGTAATTACATTAGTTGTAGTTGGGTAAAATCCTAGCTGTACAGCCACCGTCCCCTGGTTTACATTTTGTACTAATACTAGTACAAACTCATCAAAGTTCTCAGTATCAGCATCTACATTTATAGTTAAAGACCCAGTAAGATCATTAACATTCCAAAGAAACTGGTTGTTACTTTGAGAGAAATAATCAGTAACCTTTTGTTGATTTATAGTATAAGCTATTAAAGCAAAGTATGTACCGTTAGCAACTGTACCACCTGTATCACCTAATTTTACAGTTACACAAGGTGTCTCCATTAACCTTGCTAGTCTAATCTTATCACAATCTAATGTGTTTAAATTAGTACAAATCTCACAATCATTTACTATTTCACAGTCTTGATTCCACCTTACACCTGGCCATAAAAACTGTGTATCTGTACCATTACTATAATAGTTATCCGCTATATATGTATATGAAGAATCTGGCCATGTTTTAGCATCACCAACATTTAAAAATCTATCAGGATTTAAACCATCTGCCCAATATACTTGCCATGTACAATCTTCTTTTTCTCTTGATGATCCTGATATAAGATATCTTTTATCAAAACGTAAACAACTATCTTGGACAATAAGCCTATAAGTACATGTATCTGTTTCAAATAGACCTATTTCAGAACTTACAGAAGCTCCTGTACTACTATGACCTGCAGTATATATGACCCACTTATCAGAATATAAATGTATAGCACCTACAATAACTTTCTCTACAGCGTTTGTTGGCATTGTAGATCCAGCTGTTCCGCATAGATAATTTGATGATTCATTAGATATAGAACCTAAGTCACCTTCAATAGTACTATTAGTAGCATTAACCGCATGGGTCCACATGCCCTCAGTTACGTATGAAGGTTCTGAATCTTTATTAAGACCCTTTACAAATGAATTTGTAACATCACTAGATACATCTTGTAAACCTGACTTTTTTGCCATATCATACTATATTTCTATTATTACGGTATCTTCTTAATGAATTAGCTGGTGAATAAGAAGAAAACATATCATAGAATCTAGCGTATTGTGCAGTTCTATTTGCCTTCCAAATCTGTTTAATCTCTGCAAAGTTTGGAGTATTAACAAAGCTTAATGCTTGGTTTCTTGCAGCTCTAAGATCACCCATAATTAATTGCAATCTTGGCGCAACATTCTCACCATTCAAAGCTAAGTTTTCTAGTATTCTTTTCTTAAATGCATATTCATAATATTCATTTAGTAATTCATGATCAGGAACTAGTAAGTTACCTTCATCATCAACTAAATCACCTTGGTAATTTACATATACAAAGCCTTCATCAAACGTAGTATATAAGTATCCGTATTTAATATACCCTTGATTAGGTGCATCATAATAAACATTAGGAGAATCACAGTCTACATTTTGACTTGCTTTCATCTGTAAAGGTATCAACGTAGTATACTTTCTTATATTACTTTGATTAATTACCTGTATAAGTTCATATGCCTCACCCTTACAGTTCATAAAAACTCTAGGTTTAGTTAATTCATTTCCATAAGGTTGATCTGGGTAGTGAACTAAACAAATACCTCCATTACCTTTATCATCACAACAACATGTAGGCTGTTGTGGATTACATGCATCTGGTACTTGCGCTGGAAAGTCATCATATGTTTTTACAATTCTACCATCTGTAATAGGTACTTCTTGCATATTTGTACCACCTGCATACCCATCATAACCAACTGTAGTTTGAAAGTCTCCACAGATTAAACCATAATTAAATACCTTGAAATCATCAGGTAATTTTACCTTACCGTGACATACTTCTAGAATTGTTTCTCTTTGTTGATTGATTCTTAAACCTAATTCAAAGTTTAATTTTCTAGCAAGCTTAATAAGCTGCTGCGGTTCAATCATATTCTCTAGAGCAAATGTATTTAAGTCTACAGATACATCTTCTAAAAGTTGATCAAAGGTTCTATATTGAAGTGTGTAATTAAAATCCATTATCTAAGTGCGTTTTGACCATCATCTAAATTATCTTGAGGAACCTGCATAGTTGTAGAGAACTCCTGAATTACCATTTGTTCTATTTCAGAGAATAAGTATTCAGGAAAAGGTAATGGTTGATCTTGTCTAACCATACACTTCTTATCTTCATCACACTGAAACGGAGAAATATCATCATCAAAAACTGCTTCTACTCTAATAGCATCCCAATCTACATTTGGTAGATATAGGTAACCATCTAAGTACCAGAAATAAGGCCGTTTATTATATTTAAAACTTGTTGATTTACTTATTGAAGTCCAAGTACCTGGATCTGTTCTGTATACTTCTATTGAACTATCTATTGAAGATACAGTACGTATAATTGGTCCAAACAAACCATCAAAGATATCTGGCAGCCGCTCTTTTGTTCTTTTAAAATAGCATCCAGAATATACACCCATACATCCAGCCTCTACCTTATCTACATCTATAAGTTCCATCATAGGTAAAACAGAAAATATAGATCCTATTCTCATAAGTCTATATTGATTGTCTTCTCTTTTTAAAAGAGTTTTGCCATACTTAATTATAGAATAATAAATAATTCTATCTGTAAAGAAAGGATCTTCTTTAACAGCTTTTAATGTATTTCTTACTCTTGATATTGCTTCCCCAATTGTTGTCATATGTCAAATTCATTATAATTTTTGAGATCTTTTTGGGTTTGTTTTAGACGTACTTCTTTATACTTCTGTTTTGCATATGACATTCTTAATTTCTTCAAAGGATCTACCACCATATATCTGTTCCAATTTTCAGGATAAGTTTTAGACACATCTCTTTTAAAATTTCTACATGCAACAAATCCCCAAAATTCTCTATTTCTAAATTTATGTTTTGGAGCATGGTTAGTATAGAATATCTTAGCTAACTTACCATCAGTTTCCCAATTTTTATTAGTTACTTTAACTCCGTATTCACGGGACTTGGCAAAATCTATATTTTCTTTTTTACTCTTTTGGCAAGTACCTATGAATAACCATCCTAATTGTTGTGGTAACTCTATACCATCTCTATTCTCTATAACTTTATCACAAATCTTCTCATTAAATAACTTAATAAGTTTTCTTAATTTGCTGTTATCCAAGTTTTTATACTTAGGATGTTTTGTTTTAAATTTTTCAAAGAACTCTTTATTTAGAACACTAGAAACTTTAGGTCTAAATCTTGGAGCTTTTACGTTTGGTTTGTTAAATTCCTTCATAATAATATAGTAAAAATTATTGGTTTTAACAAATGTAACTATAAAAACGAAACCCCCACAAGTGTGAGGGTTTTGCCATTGTTAGCCACAGAAACCAACAAACTGCGACAATATTATCCTATTACTACAACGCGTGTAATACCACCAGCATCAGAACGAGTAACATTTACTGAATTAGATAAATAAGTATCTACAGTAAAGTTAGAAGGATCAAGAAGTGCGTTACTAGTACTATCAATTACTTGAACTATTATTTCTGTTGATCCTAAGTTATGAGTTATTGTTTGTGCAACACCAGTAGCAAAGTCATTTATTAGAGTTACTTTTGTAGAAGATGTATTTGCGCATACATAGTCTACTAGTTTAGTAACTACTGAATCTAAATAATCATTACGGGATATTACAGTATCTGCACCACAAGTGATATCTGCACCTGTGTATACAATACAAGAAGCGTTAAATACTTCTGAACATGCAGGAGGACATGGTGGAACTACAGTGTATGATCCAGATGTGCATCCGCATGGGTTAGTTGAATTACAATTTGAACAAGCCATTTTATTTTATTTTATATATATATTTTACAATTTAATTAAGGTAGTGGACCATTTGTTTTTCTAATAAAAAACTCAAATACATCATCAGATGAAGTCATAGAAGCATCATAAGTCCATCTAGAATTAGGTAGTCCTGGACTTCCAGGATCTTCATCATTTACTATAATTGCTACTTTTACTTCTAATGCTTGACCATTAGTTAACTGAACTCCTAATTGAGTTGCGTTAAGTGTACATTTATAAATTGAGTTATTAGAACAGAAAGTAGCTTCACAATATTGAACACAACTTAAAGGAGCTGCTACATCTTGTATAGCTGCAATAACTGTTACTTTAGGAGTTGGTTTTGTAAGACCATCTATAACTAATCTTGCATCATTAGTTGAACCTGATTGAGTAACATTACCTCCACCAGCACCAACATCTGCTGTTGTTAAACCTCCAGGATTATTAAGTATAGTAGCAGATACAACAGTTCCTGGACCAGCAACCGCAGTTATAAATACAGGAATTTGTACACCTGTAAAAGGAGATGTAAGTATTGCAGGACCCACTGTATAACCACTAGTTCCAGCAAACCCAACACTTAAAGCTGTTGCTTGATCATTTGATGATATATTATCACCACCATACCAACCTTTACCAACACCAAATGTACCAACTGCTTCAGCAGGTGCATCAGGTGTAGGAGCTACTATAGGTGCAGTTAAAGTAAGTTTAAAGCCTATATCATAAGTACCGTCTTCATTGATTATCATTGCTCCTCCAACTACAGGAGAGGCAGCAAAAGTATTATATAATTCAGAACCTGAAGGTTTAAAAGGACTAGCTCCACATAAACCTTGCGCACTACCTTGAGGTACACTAGAAACCGCATCTACATATCCTGGATCAGAAAGATAAAGTCCAGAAGTTGGACCAATACTACCTATACCACCAGGAAAAATATTAACTCCTGTAGATCTAGTCATTGCAATTGGCTGATTTAAATTTGCACTAAAATCATAATTAGGAAGACCAGTGTTTTGTGTAAATGATATTGTATCTGTATCAGTAAAAGTTACTGTAGTAATATTTCTTAAGTCACATATAGCAATCCATAAATTCTGAATTGTTTCAGCTAATGTTAATGGAGTTGTTACCCAACCTGTTGGTCCTGGATATGCACTTGACATAGTACCAACACCAGCATCATTACCATCTACAATTGATGCAGATGCTGCAGTTATACAAGTTGGATTAAGTACGGCTGCTAAATCAGCTGCTGTACCAGAACCATATAATGATTGTATTGTAGCACAATAACCAATAT
>Ga0213864_10000180_pt1 | contig 28180 bp, 21 predicted proteins | sample PICome_5_FD_160078 | JGI IMG/M metagenome (GOLD analysis project Ga0213864, IMG submission 160078) | Coastal seawater microbial communities near Pivers Island, North Carolina, United States - PICO247 | ecosystem: Environmental > Aquatic > Marine > Coastal | place: USA: North Carolina... | reverse complement strand
GGAACACCTTCATTTAGTAAATTACAGATATCTTGCTCTTTACCATCTTGCTTGAATTCATTCTTGATTCCAATCTTGTTAAGAGCACTCGCGTGAGAGTTGGCTGCCACGACATCGCCAAAGTCTAAAACATGATTCAGATAGTCATCATCATCGACGATAACATCTTCCCGCAGATAGGCCACAGCCATAGCAATAGAACTTGCTTGACACATCCTCTCGGCGTGTCCAGTCGTACTATCTAGCTGGCTAAAATAAGGCACGTCGATGTACAATGATTTTTTATCATTGATCCAAAAACGCTCAAGAAATTCTTGATAAGTCTGATTAGAAATTTGCGTCTCAAGCCAGGCCATCGCCAAGTGACGCTCATCTTTGTCAGATAACAAAGAAGCAGCGCTAGCTAAAGGTAAGTACCTTGCTGGAGACACTTTGTTTCATCGTGGACTCATATATATTACCGAGCCTTCGTTAAATATTATTCTTCGAGCCTTTCTATCACTACTCTTTCTACGACATGCTGATTTGTGCTGGCTAAATAAGTGATCCCTGCAGGAATAATTATTGTCAGAACCAGGCCAATACCTACAAACCTGTTGACTTGCGTTTCGATCTTTCGTATTCGTTGAAAAGCAATATTTATGTCACTTCTTAGGCTTGCCATTTGTGAGATAGCAGCATCTAACTTACCTTCTAGACTTCCTAGTCTGTGGTAAACATCGGCTTGGCTGATGTGTTCAGGATCCACAATTGCAAAAAAAAAGAAGCCTATTATAGGCTTCCTCATTTATTCATTTTTTGCCTTTAGGAGACTTCTTGTAACCTCCTTTTTTACCTTTCATAGCTTTCTCTTTCATTTTTTTCATGTTGGCGGCAAGAGCCTTGGGCATTGGCATGGGATTAAAAGCATACTAACTAGTATGCCTTATAAATCTGTGCCATCCTTATTTTTCTGTCCTGGAGCATAGCCACCTTCTCCAAGAGATCCATCACTGACAGGATCAGTGATCTGACGATTCTGGACGTTAGTAGGAAAAGATGACTTAACATCTTCATCCAAATTCCTTCCATCTTCTAAGATTCTTGGCCCTTTTACATATTCAAATTCAATCATCGGCCTACCTCAACATCGTCAATATCTTGGATAATTTTATCAATAATATTTGCTTTCTTGGCATGAGGATCAACTCGAACCCCTTTCTCTTCGGCAAAGGCGATCAATTTGTCCTTCGTCATCGTTTCAAGCATCATTTTAAGATCTTCTTCGGCTTCAATTTTTTGAATAGCCTCAAGCTCTTCTGGATTGGCTTCGGCTTCAGGGGCAGAGTCAGGCTCACCCGGCAGATCATTAGTTACTTCGGTCTCGTCTTCCCCTTCAACAACCCAGCCCAACTTCTTTAGCTCATCTGCCTTGACTGTGTGGAAAACTTCTTTGATTTGTCCGTCTTTTGTAAAGATTGTTGGACGCTTGTCTAAGTACATGGCTAAAAAAAAGGGGGGTAAAAGTACCCCCTTATTATTCCACAAAAAACGGAAATCAGAAGTCGACTGCGTCCAGATAGACCCTGTCGACGGACACAGAACCACCGCCAGCGTTAGTGACATACACCATGTTGTTGTTAGCGTCACACAGGGAACCACGAACGTGGGAGATGCCCACGCCATTCAGATCCAGGTCGCCAGCTTCGAAGACCACGTCTTGACCACCGATGGTGACGGTCACGTTGGCATCGCCAGTGATAGCGGCGTTAACGAGAACCACGCGGATGGTGGTGATGTTTTCGAGGGTGGTAGGACAAGCTGCAGGAGTAGTCACGGGGACCTCCATCAGCTTATCGGGATGAAAACCCTCAATTGGAAAAATACCAGAAGAACGAGCTGCCATTGTTATAAAGAGAATAAGGAAAACTTCAGGAAAACTGCAATGTCACTGACAGTTTGCCCAATTTAGGCTACCAAACTAGAACTCAGTTGCGGCGTCGATACGAGCCTTAAAATCAGCAAAGTCGGCAGATTGCTGAACAAGAGTTTTGAAGTCAGTACCTTTAATTGGACGCTGCTTGGTTGACGGAGGATCAGCGTCATCAGCATCGCCAATACTAAGAACTCCACCAGTGGTGTAGATGGAATTATCAGACAGGTAAAGGTGGCGAATCTTGTTCTCGGCAGAACCTAAGTCGTAACTGGAGTTTGTGTCCGGAATAACAGAGCCAGACATAGGTCCATTGACATCTGTCAGGCCACCCCCTCCAGACAGTGAAACAGATCCTGTTAATGGGTCAAATTGATAAGGCATAATCAGGTCTTAGTGATGGATTCAACGTTGTTGTTGCCGTCGTAGGTGTAAGTCAACGTGGCAACAATGTCACCGGCAGCACCGCCGATCCGATACACCGTCTGAGTTAAATTGCCTGCAGTGTATGTGTTAAACACATAGTCATACGCTGGGATGTTTAGACCCCTTGTGCTTAGGCTTGTGCTTGCCATTTAGCCCTCCTGTGGCTATCTCACCACTTAGGCTTCCGTATTCAGTAATCAACTTCTTGCCGGATTTAATAAAATCTTGACTTTTATCAACCGGAGAGTTTCCCATCGTTTTTAACCAACCAGCGAACGGCTAGCACCATAGATGCCATTAGGATGCCTGTAATGCCACCTACGATGCCAACCATTTGCCAGTAGCCCATCAGAAAATGCCTGGAATAATTTCCCCTGTCATAAAATAGGCTCCCAGAGCAGCAACAATACCCAACATCGCGAAACGCCCATTTAACTTTTCGGCAAGTTCTGAATGAGTTTCGATGTACTCGTGATCTGCTTTTTCCATTGTGAAGAAAGGTAAACTGCAATAGTTTACCAATCAATAGGTTGACAATGCCGCTCGGATCGGTTAATATGAAAGGGTCCAACAGGGAACCCCCATGGTTTACGTCCCACTTGCTCCAGCAAAACGCCCCCACGGCCCAGACTCTCTTTGCGTTAAAGAGAAACTTGATGATGATTGGTTGATGGCTCAGTACATCAAGTTCAATCTCAAGTATTTCGACATGAAGCTTCCTCTAAATGTAGGAATTTACTTTAGGGGAAACAAAAACGGTGGTCTTTGTGGCCGTGCATTTGGCTATGCCAATCGTTTCGATGGCATCACCATCAATCCTTATATGTCTAAAAAATTCACTTTGAATATTTTATTGCATGAAATGATTCACGCAGAACAATATATTGTTCGAAAGACTGATGGTGATCATGGTCGATGGTTTAAAAGCCGTTGTCGAGAACTGACTATATTGACCAAAAAGAAATACGGAGTGATCAAATAAAAAAGGGGCTTAGCCCCTTTTTTTTATTGATGTTGCTTTGTCCAGTAAAGTTTTCCACCCCTATCATCTAGTTGATAAAGTGGATTAGGTGCATTTTTAATAAGCACCACTGAATTAACAACTCTGTATTTGAGCCAACGGTATTCATTACCCAGTGTCTCTGTAGCGACTTGATGTAACTCATCATCAGAATGCTGCTTGTAGTCCTCTAGGACTTGCTTGACTGCATACTGAGCCATCTTGTAAAGCTTCTCTTTGGATGGCGGTCTCTGGATGAGTTTCTTTTTGACTTTCTGTTGGACTTTTTTTGCGTCCACCAAGTCTTGCACTGTGTCCCAGCGTCCTTCAGCCAATTTGTTTGAATAGCGAGTTGACAAAAAAAGGGACCGAGGCAGAAGTTCTGCCCCGGTGGGGGATCCCGGTCAGATATTAGCAGTATCCTTAGCCTGAGTCATCGCTTGTAAAGCTTGACTAATCCAACTGATCATTCTCTTGGTTTCAGACTCTTCCAAAGAAGCAGGAACTTCGTCGATCAAAATTCTGCGCATTGAATCTTTTGGAACATAATCAACTCCAGCACTACATATTCCAAGAAAAACTGACATCTGATCATTTTTGATCGCTCTTACGAGGAGTTTCGTCAAGCGTAGTTCCTGTTCTTTGGTGGTGATGTTTTCCATAAGGCAAAAAAAGAGCCGGGATCTCATCCCCGGCTCCAGGTCACGTCCAACGCATTCAAACCATAGCCATAAAAAAACCCCCTTGCAACCAAGGAGGTTTATTTTAATGATTGCTTTAATTAGCGATCAGAGAGAAGCGGTAGCGTTAACACCATTCAGGCGAGCTGCAGCGCGACCGTTGATCAGAGCCATGCCGCAGTACCACTCAACGCGGGTGGTGAGCACAGGAGCTGCAGTATCCTCACCCAGGTCACGGACTTGAGGGCCGCCATTCTGGATGCCGGTCAGGAGGTCGTTACCGAAGGAGACCACATAGATGTCCTGGTCGGCAGGGTCGGAGTCGAGGATGGCCACGTTCAGGTGGTCACGATCCAGTTCGAGCACGGGCAGACCGGCGTAAACCATTTGCTGGTAGCCGAATGCAGTGCGCTCGATATCGATCTGGCCGTTAGCGCGAGCAATTTTGCTCAGGGCGCGACGAGCAGACTTAGACATCACCAGATACTTGGAACCGCCCTGGGCGTCCACGCTGTCGATGGCTTCATCAAGCTTGTCCAGGTTGATGTTACCAACGCCATTGGTGAAGAACTGGCTAGAACCAGACTGAATGCGACGAGCAAGGCCGTCGAACTCATTAGCAGTGCTGTTGGCGTCACCGTTGATGAACAGACCTTCCCAAGCAAGGCGCATTGCGCGGGTCTTGGATTGGATCTGATAAGCACGGGCCTCGCCACCTTCGAGATCGACGATGGCTTTGTCAACTTTTATATCACCACCAAACAGGCGGAGAGCTTCAGACTGTTGCTTGGTCGAACCGTAGCTTTCGGTGTAGGTGTCGTTGAAAGCACGGAAGCCGACATCACCCAGGGACTCCTCACGACGCCAGAAGTGGCCGCCACCAGGAATCTCGCGGAAAGGCATGACGGACAGGAGCTGGCCAGCGGCTAACTCGGTGATAATTGCCCGTTCTTGGATGTTTGTGGAATGCTTTTTAGCTTCGGCTAAAGTAAGAGCCATGATAAAAAAAATGATGAAAGAATAAACAGGAAAGGCGTCGTCATTTAGAACATCACGTTCAAATTGACGGTTGACCCTCCCTGAAAGCTCATCACGAACATCAGGGCTGGGTACTCACACTAGATTTCCGAAAAAAAAGTAATTAAGGAAAACTAAACTTGGATAACTTAAAAACTTTTAAGTAATGGCCAAACGACCGGGGTTATACGCCAATATCGCAGCAAAACGCCGTCGTATCAAGGCCGGTAGCGATGAAAGGATGCGCAAGCCTGGTAGCAAAGGCGCTCCCAAGGCAAGCGATTTCCGTAAAGCAGCAAAGACAGCTAAGAAGAGGAAGAAATGAAAAAGCCTGACCCTAGATTAAAAAAAGCTGGAGTCAGTGGTTATAACAAACCAAAGAGGACTCCTGGTCATAAGACCAAGTCTCATATTGTTGTCGCCAAAGAAGGCTCACGAATCAAGACGATTCGCTTCGGTCAGAAAGGAGCCAAAACTGCAGGCAAGCCCAAGGCTGGCGAGAGCAGTGCAATGAAGAAAAAGCGGGCCTCTTTCAAAGCCCGCCATGCAAGAAATATTAAAAAGGGTAAGATGAGCGCGGCCTATTGGGCGAATCGCGTGAAGTGGTGAGTTAGGCCCAACCACGCATAAACATTTCGTCTCCACTCATATTGTCAAGATCCTCGCCAGGGATTGCAGAAGGATCTGATCCCAAAGGCAAAGCAGCTCCTGCACCTTTTTGCGACTTAAAGAACGTACCGTAGATTCGATGCGTTTTAAAACTTGCCATGAACGTTTCCGGATCAAGGCGTTTGCCTGTCTCCTTATCAATCATCGGATCACCTTGTTCGTCAACCACAATGACTTGACCAGAACCGTCAAGCTTGAATCGATGTCCGACTCTGTCAGCAATCAGATCAAAGAAGCTTGCTCCACCATCCGCGTCTGTACGACCGCCTGCAGCAAAGAAAACTTTCTCTAGCACATAGCGTTTACGAAACTCAGTAAGCTCTGCTTCCTTCGCCTCCATCGCTTTAACAGCTTCTGCCGTCTGTGCGCCGTATTTCTCTTCAAGCAAAGACGATCGCTCTTCTACTGCTCGACGCTCTTTCTCAGCAAGAGCCGCGTCTTCTTGCAGTTTTCGATATTCATCAGGATTGATTTCTTTGAACTTCTCCATTTGAGAGAGAAGCTCTTTGTTTTCTTTCTGATAGGTTTTTACTTCATCTCGTGTTTTCTTTACAGCACTAAGCAATCGCTGGACCTCATCTTCAGTATAGGTCTTTTGGCCTTCGCTCGGAAGGGCTTGATCTTCGACAACCGTCTCGGTTGCATTCAGATCGTTTACAGTTTGTTCGGACATAATAAAAAGGCATCACGCCTCTTTTGGCCCGATAGTTTTCCTAATTAATGTATAAAACCTCTCTTGCCAACCTTTTTTGTATTAGCCGAGAGATTATAACGTTGAAGAATTTTGGAAGCAGAGCGTTTCGTGATCTCGTTAGCCCTTCTTGTTTCTGCGTTGCTTACGGCAATAGCAAACAGCTCTTCAATATTGTCGGTAGCCATTTTGGTTAGAACTTTTTATTTAGAATCCCTAAGAATCAACTGTTTCGTCAAGCCCTTCGCCCTCATAAATTTCAGAAAAGTTAATATCTCCGGAGCTAATTTCTTCGTTCGTATATCCTGCAGCTCTCGCTAAAATAAATTCCGTGTTATAACCTAAATTGCGCAAATTTTCTATATTGCGCTGCACATTTCTTTTACCGCCGCTAGCAAAGCCAATAAATTTAGGCATTCCGTCAGAATGTCCTTGATTATAAAATTCATTGCTTTCATATTCGCTATCTTGCAACCAATTAAAATAACTTTCGAACTTCTGCCTATTTAGTTCACAATCATTTGGATCTGAAGGTACTGGATCTCTACAAGGGTCTACCACTTGGCCGTCTTCTGTTAATTGAGGCTGAGGCAAGTTTGGCCTATTTGAGTAGCAAATTTTACCCGCATTCTTAGTGTTGCTGGCATTCGTACACCCATCAGTTAAGCAATTATTTTCACTTAAAACATTTCCACTATATTTAGCATCTCCATCTTTTGTTACATTTTCGTTATCAATGCCACTTAAGAGACATGCGTCATCAATACCTAGATTAAAATCATCTGGAGGACCTTGATTATACGTTCTTGGTATAGCTGGATTCCCTGGTGGCGGTGGCGGCAAATTAGCATTTCTAAGAATTTGAGTCTGGTTTACTCTGCCAATATAATCAGCTTGACCTCTTTGGGATTCAGGGACAATATAAAAATACCTTTGATCAGTTTTATAGTCTCTGCTATCCGCGCACCTCGAAGCATCAACAAAATTAGGATTTGTATTTGGATCTGTTTTGCCGCTTGAAACTTGTTCTCCAGCAACTGCCGTATAAGCGTCTCCTACAGAAGTGTAAGCGTAATTACCCTCGATGTTAGGATTGTTGAATCTGCTTGGCGGCGCTTCTGCAAACTCAGGATTATTTTGATTGCTGGAAAGAGAATCTTGGTTAATTACAATATTGCCACGACTATTTGGTTCGATGTATTGACCTACATTTTTATTTCTATCTAAGCAAATTCCTGTATTGCTTTCTAAATCTGGGGTATCTGCACTCTGATCTTTAGCGCAAACTAATGGTTCATCATATTCCGGCGAATTCTCGCAAGGAGGAGCAGGAAAACCACTAGCACCACCACCATCAGCACCACCTTCTGTGTTTTCAGTGGCTAAAGGGCCAAAGCATATTGACTGTGGGGTGCCAAAGGCATCTGTTTTATACTCAGGAACAAAGAAATCTGCAGGTGCTATGTTATTTTCGCCAAGAGAATTGTTGCCCTGTAAATAGAAACCAAATTCATTTGCTATGCCCATACAATCATTTGGAATTAAAGTATTTCCAGAAAGATCAGACATCAACCAAATAGGCGGACTGGGTCCCGCATTTGCAGAGGCATTTAATAGACCCGAACCTGGCCGAGACGGCCCTTCAAATAAAAGCTTCGAATCTTGTAATTCGAAAGAAGTTTGAAATGCTCCTTCTTCAACTTGTAGATTCGTTGTCATAATATCAGTCATGAATCTTTCTTGACCATTAAAAGCCATTAGCCAAACACAATCATTTCCCTGATAATTTATTGTCATACTTACATTTACCCATTTATCTCTTCCTGGTATTCGTACTACTTTGCGTTCTAAAAATCTAGGCCTAACTTTATCCGTATCAAAAACAACATGCACAAGAGTAAAGTATAGATTAGCATCATCACTTCTGCCATTGCAGGCCATATATTTAGGGCTATAAAGACCCGCAACTTGCATGTTACCTTTGATTGCATTAAATCCCTGGCCTCCACTTTCACTGTCCCATCCAATCTGGCCGTATTCATTGGTAGCTCTAGGCGCAGTGTACGGCCAATTTGGGTAGCCAGCCAAGGCGGCATAATTTTTTCTTATTTTTATTTTACAAGAAAAAGTATATTGCGCGTTTAGTATTGGCCTTGCCCTCCAATCCATACTGGAAAAAAGGTCCCAACTGAGATGCATGGGAAAATTGTCTCGTCCTGCTAAAGGCCTGTGATCATTTGCTGAAATATAAAATTCGGGCCAAGGAATGTTAAATCCTTTATTTCCATCGTATTCTGAAAGCAAATCTATGTCGACAGCTTGACCGTAGGGAACAGTTCTTAGTCCAACACTGCCCCCAGAAGCTGTTCCAGTAGGGCTCTTTAAACCTACTCTATTGTCAAAATTATAACTTATATTTTTTGGAAAAAGTCTTCTTCCGCTATCCCAGCCAAGTGCTTCATTTAAACTACTACCCTCGTCAAGTCCTCCACCGAAAGGCTGTATGAAATCATTCCCTATATTGCCGCTAAGCTTTTCAGGCTTATTAAAAAGCGCACCACTTTTAACAAGACCTACTACCTTTGATGGAGTTTGTATCTCCTCAGTTACTTGAGGACCCATAATAAAAGATCTAACAGTTATATCACTTATAGGACTAACAGTGTCTAAATATTTTTCGTCTAATACTGTTGCATAAGCATTATGATTGGGAGGTACTGATGCACCCCTACTGTTAATTACATTGACAAAGTCTGACTCTGATATCCTATGCATTTGAAAACTAACAATCAAATTTGTGACTCCGTATATACCTCGTGTGTCTAAAAGTTTTTGCTTGTAACCTATACCACCTGTTGCAAAATTAACGGATCCGTCGCCTTGGTCAGCAATTAGATCATCGTAAACATCCCCACTGCTCCAGAGACCCCTAAAACCAGGATAAACTCCAAAGTCGCATTGTTGAGTTGGAGGGTCATCAACTTCAAATTCCAAAAAGTCAATAAAAACTACATATCCTTCTGGAACAGTGTAGCCGTCAGATTGTTCGTTAAGTAGAATTCCAGTGTTTTGAGCATATGGTCTTTCGTAAACGTATGGTTCTTCACCAAGATCATCCTCTGTTCTAATCCTAAGTTGTCTTATTTCACTCCTTGTAATTGTTCCATTCATTAAAGTAAGGTAAGATATCGCAGTGTCTGACGCATCTGGATCACAAATCGTAGTATCATATCCTTGTGCTGCTTTAAAGCCCCAATTATAAGCACTGTATTTTGCAGGATTATTTGAGATGTGATAAATTCCTTGACCTAGCCAATCCTCAGCTTGAGGACCAGACCAATCATTGTTAGGGTTGTTAGGCTCACACCAATCTGGGTCGCTATTGCAAGAAAGATCTTCAGGGAATCGTAAAGGATCACCTATAAAATACTGATCAGGATAAGTGATTGTTGCATCTTCTAAAATATTGATACCAAAATCTTCAGAAATAAAATTAAAACTTTCAGGTGGAATTCTCGAAGCGGTCTCCATTTGAGGAGTTCCATTAAAATTATACATCATATTGCGCCACTCGCTTCCGGTACACATCTTCAATCTAAATTTGATTGTATGCCCCATATCTGCCGAAAGTACATCGTCAGGGTCATAAGTTTGAGAATTATGAGGTACTTCCATTACCACATTAAATGCCTGTATTTTGACACCTCCTGGAGGGCTTTTGAATAACATTTTCGGAGGTTTCCCTACCTGATTTAAATTAGCACCATTTCTTTTAACTTGTCTAGCATAAAATTGAGGAGCTACGATACCAAATTGTTGCTCATATACGTTACTAGGACCATCGCCTCTGGAATTGAATGCTTTAACCTGTTCGTAAGCAATTTCCTTATACCAAGCAGTAGTAGCACCTACTCCGCTTATTATCAGTACACCAATCTCATCAATCAGTGGCAGAAACCTGAATTGTACACCACCATTAGATTGTCTTCCTCTATATAACTGATGAATGATATTTAGAGTTCCGTCATCGACACCTAGAATTCTGTTAGCTTCTCTGGATGGATCGCCAAATATAGCATAATCTCCAAGGAATTCAGCTCTGTTTTTATTACCCCTCTGGTCTGTTGCGGGAACGGATCCATTGTATGGGATTATACTAAATTGATCTAAATTCGCCTGCTTAAGGTGAAAAAATTCATCTTCCGTTGCTATAAAATTATACTTATCATAACCATAAAGACTTTGCATAAATTCATCTAACTTTGCGCCATAATCATACACCCAGACTGGTGAAACTGAATCATATATCTGATCGTAATTCAACACCCTCCACCCAAATGAACCCGGAGAAGTGAAACAAAATAGAGCGTGTTGAAATTCTGGTCTATTCTCGTACCTGATCCAAAAGCCCCCATACAATTTATCTCTAAACCTGTAATTCTTCAGATCTAATCTTTGATTAAGTACTGAAGGATCGTTGTTAATCTGCCTTGGATCTGCTCTTTCTACTAATTTGTTTTCATATGTTTTTTGTTCTTTCTTTTCCTCTATGACTTCTTTGTCTGCTTCTTTCTCGCCTTCCTGCCTCGAATATTCTTGCTTTATTCTATTAATAACAGACGCAAGTTTAGCTCTTATAGCCTCTTCGCTTAATGCACTTAAGTCAAGGTTTATCTGTATGTTAAGGGACATTAAGCGTCATTAAGCGTCATTAGTGTTTAACGTGATTGCATATGTATGAGATTGACCATCAGCCAAAGTTCGTGAACTAATTTCCTCGATATAAGCGTAAGGATACAGCAAGCTCCTAGTCAAAGTCATCGAGGAAGTTTCATCTGCTAGTAATGGAGTAGTTGTAGAATTAATTGTTAATGATAATGCGGCTACAGTTGAAATTTCATATGTGCCGTCATTTAAGCCGCTGCCGCTAATAGTTACATATTCGCCCGCCACAAAACCATCGGCAGCGAAATCACCAGAAGCCGCAGTAATAGTGCTTGCGCCTGTATTAATGCCAAGAGAATCGGTTCTAGTTTCTGATTGCAAGACAGGGTCATCTACATAAACAATGACATCATTCCAAGCAAAAGAACCGCCACTGGCTGTGTAAGAAGCATTGGCCTGCGGCAGAAGATAGGAAAGTGTTGTATTGTCGTATGCACCTTGACCGATCACTTCAGAAAATTCTACATAACCAGCGGTTGCAGGTAATTCGAAAGCACGCCATTCGCTGATCAAGCTGTCGACCGTCTGGTTACCATCACCGTTTGCTAAGAATACCTTTAGTGTCTTACCTTCGTAAGCCCTAATGGCAGTTCTTGCAAGCTCCTTAGTACTGATTTCGCTTGAAATAGTCATTTATCAACCGGCAACCACGAAGCTGAAGATACCATTAGCCGACCAAACGATTTTGAAATCGGTTCCGGCAGAGGCTGTCTCGGTTCCACCAAAGGTAAGCAGCAATAGAGGCCGATCAACAGCATCAACAGTTGCGTATGAAGTTCGATAGAGAAGGGCGCAACCGGCTTGAATATCTGAACCACTTGCAGTAACACTGAAATCATCAGCGTCAAACGTTGCGTCATTACCCGCAGCGGTGATTACAGGATTCACTAAAGCGTTGCCGCCTGCCGTGTAGTTAGGATTGACAACTTCTGTAACACCAGTAGCCGTGAACTGCGCCAAGGTTGTATCTGTCGCAGTAAACGTTGGGTTGATGTCTGTGTATAGAGCAACTTTGAAAGCAGAGAACACATCCGTTGCAGATGAAGGCCCGTCGATGTTGACTAAGCCCTGGGCAAACAACCCTGCCGCTTGATTGTAAACGTTAACTGTGACGGCCACGGTTCGGGTCTATTAAAGTCTGAAATAGTTTACCAATCAAAAATCATTACCTACATAAAATTGCTCTGGCTGCCATGAATTTTTCAAAGCAGCTAGTTCGGTCATTAGCTTGGTTACCCTGTACTCCAATCTTTGTAGGTCGACCGCTCTGCCATGAGAGTAGAAACCTAAAGAATGATTTGATAACACGGCAGTTTTATAATCATAACTTTGACCATAGCTTGTTTTTAATAGCTCAACTGGTTCCATCCATGGCGTCTGACTAGGTACGTTATATACCTGTAACCCATTAAGTCCAGGTAACATGGCTTCATAAGATTCTTTATTCTTTCTATTGAAACCAATAAATCCACCGCTTGAAATGGCAGCATCTTCACCGCTAATAGTTTTCTCGTTTGTTACAAAGCCATGCTTAATTCCAGACCTTCCTGGATACCAATCAACAGTCGTGCTGCCGAATTCATCTATTCCGCTACTAAACACTGGCCCTGCTCCGACTTTCGTGACATAGGTAGCTCTATGATGATCAGACTCAGGCCACTCAGAGTTAACCCTAGGCAGTCTTAAGCCTAAAAGATTTGCAGAGGGTAAATCCCCGCCAAGAGAGTTTGTGATTCCATAATGCCTGTCATAACCTGGATCTCTATATTCAAGCTCTAATCCTGGAGCACTGAAGGTCATTTCTTCTGTAAAATAATCTTGGAAGGTTCTTCCTTTTAGGCAAAAACCATCTATTCTATAATTCGCATAGCCAGGGAAAAGATATACATCATTCATTTTGTACCAATTGCCATCTTTCTTGCAACTGATAATAAACTCATTGATACGCTTGAACCATTCATCCGAAATGCCAGTCCAGCTAGCATAATGTTGAGTAATCGACCTGACTCTGTTAAACGCATGCCAATAATATCTACGCAATTCAGGTTCGTAAATGCTTGTGCAAACAGTCGAAACAGTGCCGTCAACTTCTCTTCTTCCAAAACTATAAGGAAAGGGCTCAGTCGGAAGGTTTGTGTCAAAATTAGGCCATGTAAGACCTGATATCCCGAAATTGCCAGGTAAAGTAAAAGTAGCACTTGGCGTTCCACTAATAGTTGGATTTGTAAGGTCTCCTGCCCAATAGTGATCAGCCAAATAACTACCTCTATAATATCTTTCATCATATTTAAGCCAAGGCATATACCTAATTTCATGAATATATCCTTCAAATCGATTATGCAAGCCTGGAATTAGTTCGGTGAACTCTCCAGTAGCAAGCCTGCCTGCCCCATAACCTTGAGGGGTTTCGTCCATCCATGTGTAAAAAGGTTCAGTGAATGCGCCTAGTGTTATCTTCGAATAATCAGTATGATTGGTTTCACGCATATAAACCCAACCAGGATAGGTTATAAATCCCCCACCATTGGCATTAAGATTATCCATCCTACTGACATGGTGTTGTATCGCTGCCGTTGGATAATCTTTAAACCTTAGATTAGTTATACAACGTAATCCCTGAAAAGTTCTTTTTATAAAACTGCCACCGCCGGAGGTGCCACCATTATTGGTGTAATACTCATCAGGAGTCGATCCACAAAGTAACCTTTGATCACTTCCCCATATACCATTAGTGGCAATATTAATATATCCGGCACCGTCACAATGCAAAACAATGTGATTCCATTGATTAGCTATTAATTGATTTGCAGCTCCTGTACATCTATGGTCATAGTAATCAGGTTCCTCTGCCGGGGTGACGTTAGTTCCATTTACTGAATTGAACAAAACACTAGTGTAATTCGGAGTGTCAATTCCAAAAATTGACAGAGGATCATTATTTGCATTATCGCTTGTATTGAGTACTGTAGGATCAGTAACTTCATATTCGAAAACACTCCTAACATTGACACTGTCAATATGCGTTCTATTAAAATTCCATCTGTACCTATTAGTAGAACCTCTGAATCCAACAGTGCCCGTACCGCTTTCGCCAAAGAAATAAAGGTCCCATCCAGTAAAGAAATTATCACCTATGAAAGGCTGAGATGATGTACTCCTTGTTTGGTTGTAAGGATCATGATTTTTGTCATATTGCCAATATTGATTATGACCAATTATGGGGATATAATCAGCATTAGTAAGTCCAGTAAAATTGGCACTCAGTGGATATATCCATAGTTCTAAAGTGAAAACACCAGCTATATCAAGGTGACTAGATCCAAGCGCATTATTAATTCTGGAAGCACATACACCGGGAGTATTTTCGTGCCAACTGCCTCCTGGGTGGAAGAAATTATAAGATCGGAATGTATCTAAACGATCTTGGTAACCAGTTGGAAAAGTTTGACCGTTACTAACGATATCCGTATCAAAGGTAGTATTAATTGATGCACTACTCCAGTAAGCCCAAGGCTTATCACTATAATCTGCGTATGAAGCAAAATAATTCGGGAAATCTCCTAAACCATGAGGGTAAGACTCAAAATCGTTGCTATCTGAACCTTTTTCTGGATGACCCCAGTTGATAGTTTCAGTAAATACTATTCTTGGACATCCTTCAGTACTTGAAGTAAATTCTCCACTAAATTTTTGCTCGGGTCTACCTGGATACAATTTTGTTGGTGCTTCTGCTCTCCTGCCATTAATGCTGTTGATTGGATTAGGACTTGTTACTCCAGCATTTGTCTTATAAGCATCTTCAAGATAAGGTTTATTCCAAGCGCATGCTATATCAACGTCTTCTTGCTCAGGAGTGGTCGAGCCAATGTAATTTAAGTTGAAAGTTTCTGGTAATTGATTCCAATTCAATGTCCAGCCTCCCCACCATCCGGCCTCCCATATAGCGGGAAACGCATCAACATCCGGGGCGTATACTTGAAAATCAATCTCAACTTGATCAACAAAAATCGGATTTCCAGTTACAACACTTATTGGCTCTACGTCTAAGTCAACTTGTACTGGCGAATCTACTTTTGGCGATGTCTTTACTTCAACTTGGCCTTGAATAAGGTCGTTGTAAAATATAATAAACTCAGCCTCAAGTGCAATCCTTGGCCTTTGGGGAGCAAATGCTGTTACTGCAATAGAAGTCGGGTCTACAGCAACAAAAGATCCAACGCCTTCTGGCTCATTGGCCGTTAGTGAGAGTTCGGTTGCCGGGAAGAATAAAGCCAGTAATAACGATGGCTCAAAAGCCGTTATAGCTATATCTTTAGAATCATTGAGAGTTATAACTGTCCTTACTTCGGGCTGATTTGCAGTTGTGTTGATTATACTTGTATCAATACGAATTCCACTTGCACCAATAGATGGTTCCGGAACATCAGTTAAAATTACCGTGTTTCCAACGTCAACCTTAGTTAGATCATTGATTATGGTTGGAATGAAACTAGATATAGTTACATTAACACTTCCTGTCTGATTAGAAGATTCAACAGTTTCAATCTGACCGCCAATAAGTACACCTAAAGTTGCCTGATCAGTAGTTGATAATGTTGAATCCCAATCGACAGCACTTATGGAAAGACTTATCTTGATCCCTAGAGGATACTCTTCAATAAAACTGTAAGGCTCAATCGGACTTTGAACGCCTAAGTAAGGTAAATCGAAGCCTTCACTATATTCAACCCATAAACCAGAACCAGAAGAATATACCCAATACCTGCCAGTAGTAGAATCTAAGACTGCATCGCCATCATTGGGGCTCGGAAAGGCCGCATTCAGATTATCTTGTTGAATCGACATTCCTTGTCTAAGTAATCCTTATGCTGGTGCTAGTTTGCCTAATCTTCCTGTATAGGGTCATAGTTAGCGAATTTTGTTTTGAGGTAATTAAACAGGTTCAGATGAGCAGTCGTTAAGTCACCGTTGACCCATCGGTTAGTGAATAAAGTATTCGTCATGTTAAGACTGTAATCGTCATCATCCCAACTAATTGCAGCATCTAGCGCAAATATTCTTGCTGAAGAATATCTTGGCTCGTGTACCTCATCTCGACCAGCTTTCAATATGCTATTAAATGACATCGACATTCCTCTCGAATTCCAGCCAAGTCGCTTGCCAGCCATTGTATTAGCGCTACTCATCCTATTAACAGTAGTTGTATCCAGATTATCGGGATCAGTATCAAAAGTCTCTCCAGGAGCGTCATCTAAACCACCACTACTGAAATCAGATAATATCCTTCTATTCATAGTATCATCTCTCAAGCCTGTAGTTCCTGAATTCCATAGAGATGTTTTTAAGCCTTGTATAGTTCTAAACGTTAGTATGGTGTCTGGTTCATCTACATTGATGTTTCCCCACATGTTTGCCCATTGTGGTCTAGGGTTTCCGAATTGCAATGGCAATGTTGAAGATATTTGGCCTGTATTAACGCCATTAACCTGTAACTGTGCATATCTCCATCTCCAGTTACAAGGTTGCTGTAACATCTGGTGACCCGCTAGGAATTGACCTCCCTGGAAGGCTGCTTGCTGTTGGTCTCCTACTTGATAATATCCAATATGATTCGGTTGACTAGGATTGCCTGCAGTCCAATTACGAGGACTGACAAAGTATCTATTATTTTCCCATTGCACATTCCCTCCTATTTTAGTACCTTCAGTTCTTAGCTGTGCAATACAACCTAAAGGCCAGTCAGATCGAGATATCCCCTGGAAACCGTTATTAACTAGAGCGTGTCTTTCATCGTTCCACCAGCTACTTGAGAAGAGCTGGTTGAATGGGCCATTACAGAATGCTTGATCGTCAGTAGCAAAGCTCCAACCGTAATCAGGGTGACCATTTATGCCACCCCTCAGGAACGTTGAATCACTTTGATGAATCACATAAGGCCTTTCGATCCAACCAATTCCATGATGAGCCATGTATATGGCGTTTGTATTTTTGCCGCTGCCGCTTATCCATTGAACCATTCGCTTGTTTAAATATGCAGAGTCCCAAGGCATTTCATTTGCGCCCTCTGGATCATTGTTCTGATTAGTAGTATTAAGGCCAAGATCAAATCTGATAGTAGTTCCCGTAAACGTACTTCTGCTACGGCCTTGATATTGTCCTTTTAAAGTGTAATCTCTTGTTAAATTACCAACATTAGATCCATAAAATGTTGGGCTCCAAATACCTGGAGACCATCCGTATGAGGTTACTTCTCTCCCAAACAAGCACTCAATATTCTCAGCATGGTTAAACTCCCATGCACCGCAAGTATTACCATTCATGATTGTGCCAGCGTCGTCAATATAAGCTGACGATCCATTCTTATCTAGTCTGTCTGTAAAAGGACCTTTGAGGTTAATTGTCTTAAAGAATTGAGTACCTGATCCACCTCTTGAATATGACCTCCCACCATACTCAGTCAGGAATGCGCTATGGAAGTACTGGAATTCTGATCCAAGATCTGCCTCCCATTGAGGTAAAATACCATCGACCCCATAGCGATGCTCATAGAACATTTCATGACCATTGATCGTATATGTTGGATAAACCTTGTTGCCGTCGAAACCAATATTTGACCATGAGTTAAAATAAGGAGCTGTATTAAATAATCCTTTTGGCTTGTTCTGGATGAACGCTCCCATTGTGGGATTTCCTTTCAATCCATAAACTAGACTGTAATCTGTATTACCATTTTCCCATATATCAACTCTGTTGTTTGTAATGGAATACTTACCATCTGGTATGTAAAAATTATTCAACCAGTATTGATTACCTTGATTTGGATCTTCCCCAGCATTAGGATTACGACCCATTTCCAAAAACATATCAGTTTCCAGATTAGTTCTGGTTTGAACTGAATCAGATCCATCTCCTAAAGCGTGGAATCTCGAAAATCTATTACCAGGCCCACCAATAGGTCCAGGCCTCCATTCAAAATCAGCGTCATAGAAGTTGCCATCATCTTTTTTGTGCTGAATAGTATAATCAATAGTTCTATCAACAGCGTTATCAAAAGTTGGATCAGTCCAGCGATAATTTTTAATTAGGAAGCTATCCTTCATTTGACCGTTCATTAAACGGTTGCCATAGGGTGTTTTTAATCCGGCGTAGTAAGCTATTCTAGAAGTACCACTTACGTTACATGCTGCATCATATGCTTGGCTTAAATAAAATCTCCACTGTGGATCATCGACCAAGTCTGGATGGAACATATCCTCGGCAACCATTAAGTCAAACCAAGTGGCAAAATAAACATTTTCTGAAGTATTTAAATAGTTGTAGCTAATAGTGCTCGAAAGATATGGTTTTGCTGAAGGCAGAGATATCGCTTGGCTTAAGACTGGATTCACTGAATCCCTGTATCCATAAGCAAATTGCATGACGACTTCACTGTCTCTGTCCGCCAGCAAAATACCAGTTTTTCCGAATGGGGCAAGGATAGTTTCCTGTAGCTCTTGAGGAGTAGCGATACTTCCCATAGCCGGATCATCTAAAGTCCCAGGATGAGCTACAAATGATAAGAAGAACTCTTGGGTATTATCACCCGCAGGTGCCGGGATAACTGCAGTTGTTTGATTGGTCCCAACTTCATTAACTACCCAGTTGGTTTGCACTCCTGATTTAGCACTAATTGTTGTTGGTGTAGTAGTAGAGAGGGTGCTACTTATTCCTTCAGATATAATTTGATCCGTATCGATTAATTCTGAGTTAAAGGTAAAGCAAGTTACATTTATATCTGCCGCTGTGGCGGTGCCACGAGAAGTATAAGAATCGTTGACATATTCCATGCTTGCGGCTTCAATGATGACTCCATTTGTTGCACTTCCACTATATTCAAGTTCAAATAGGCCGATCTGACCCCACATTGAACTGTTGAATACACTCGTACCTAAAGCGGAGAACAAGAAATCAACCTCTTCTACGCTGCCATTCGGTGTCCATGATGGAGAATCCGTAGTATTAAGAGATTGGTAAGTTACTGCACCAGTATCTTTATCCATGTAACCAATCTTGCTGATCCTCAAGGTTGCGCCAGAGCCTTGCACAGAAGCTCCACCGCTATAGATACCCTGATTTGCCTTAATCCTCAAGCGGCAAATGTCACCAGCTCTTGGGTTGTAGGTGCTGGCTGCATTTGTACCAGGATCGACTGCATTCCCTCTTGGCCTAAAGGGAGCATCCCAGTACGAGAAGTTGTCGTAGCAGGGATTAGGCCCAGTAAGACAGTCATAAATACCAGCGGAGTCAAGCGTAGAGCTTAAGCTAAATGTGCCTGTTGTATTTGTGCCAGTTACAATAAATCCATCCGTGACGGCTTCCGCCAAATCGCTGTCCAAATAGGACATTGACCTGTAGCCGGTAGCAGGAAGCGAATTCCCATTCTTGTCAGTGATTACATTTGTATTACTGCCTCCTGCCGTGATGTCACCATTGTGTAACATCATGCCCCAGAATTTAATTTTAGGCGAGATCTGATATGTTGCTGCCGTTATACCAACGCCGGACCGACGCGCTGAACTGCCGCCGCCGCCATCAGATATAAATGAAAAACAAGGACTGCGTTTTTGATCCTGGTCAGATATTGTCCCGTAATCTTGCAGCTCAATTGTATAAGGATGAATCCAGAAGCTTTCAGTTCTAATATTTCCATCGTCAGGAGCTAACCAGTTACAATCAAAAGGAGATGACGAAGTTCTATAATTATTAAAATCAAAAACTTCAATTTGTTGAGGCAGGGGATTGTTGATCCCTCTGCTTATATAAGCCCCGTCGCAAGCAACTCTCAAACTGCAATCGTTCCTGCCGATTCCAAAAATAGCAGGTGGATCGCCGCCGTAAGAAGCGCAGTCTTTAAAGAAATTAACTACACCAGTATAATCTTCTGCTATGCAGTTACTTCCGTCTCCTGTTGATCCCGTAACATGTCCGTCGACAGCGTAAGTTTTTGTGAATGAGACCGTAACGCGATGCCAATATTGATAGTTATCAAATTCTGCTCCCACTGCCGCTGAAGCTGCAGTGTTTGGAGGTATGCCGTAGCCTATCGTAGCCGCTCTTGGCCAGGGGTCCGAATACCAGTCAACACTTCTCCAAGCTCTTCCGCTTGAGACAAATTGCTGAAGGCCTACTGTGTCCTCAACGAGCGGAGTATTTGAGAAATAACTATCTAAATCAGTATCCGCCCAATCTCTAATACTGGTAAATGGTCTGCCACTAGAAGGTTTTCCAGCGTTCCCAGCCAATCCACCACCATCTGGTAAATCAGCTTGAACAATTTTTGGAATACTCCAGTTTACATACCAAATGTGATCCTGGTTTGAAGGGACTGTCGTTCCATGGAAATCAACGTTACCATTACCATTTATTTCTGCCCAATTCCATTTATGCAATCCAATTGAGTCAAACGGGAATCCTTGCCATTGTGCCTTAAGATGGAAATTCGATAGCGCATCCATTGGCCAAGGGCCAAAGGTAGGATGAACATAGTTTTGGTTTGTAGAAAAGTCGCCATTATTAGAGAATGAAAAACAGCGAGAGCCATTTTTCATGTCGTACTGAAACGCATCCTGAGTTCCGCCAGAACTTTGGTTGGCTTCAACAACAGTCCAAGGGCGTTGGTAACCATAGTAGCAAGTGATATTTGTAGCACGATTAACATCAGGGACGTTAGTACTCATAGGCTCTTCAGACATGTTAAATCTTGTAAGCCGATAAGACCCGCCAGCGGGATTTGCTAGTGGAAGGTCTACACCATTAACTTGAAAACAGTCAGCATCTAAAGCAAGGTCCACTGCCATGATGTTGGTTGTTTGCTCCTCTGGACCGAAATATTCCTGCCATGGAGCTTGCGCTGGTGTAGGGCATGTCCTAACCCTCGGGCCTGTTCCGCCAAAATTATCAGTGGTAAGAAATTCACCACTGGCTAGAGTAGCCCAAGATGATGCATTAACACCATCGTAAAAACCACCAGGAGGTTTACTTCTTGTATCCCAGTCGAATTCTGTACCTCTATGAAGACCCCAGTTAATTGGGACCAAACCTACGTCTCCAGCATCCCAGTTTAGCGTGTAATTGCCGCTGCCGTCTGGAATGATGTCGCCTTTGTATTGCCACACATTAACGGTGACTGAACCACTGCCAATTTCCGTCCATGTTCCAATGTTGTTACCAGCACCGTCTGTAACTTGTGGTCCTGTAAAAGCTATACCGTCGCCAGTACTAGCATAAAGGAGTATATTAAATTCAGGTTGACTTAATGAGTTTGTATATCTCTGGCTTGGATTTAACGTTAAAGTAAAAGTTGTGCCACTAGAATAAAGTTGCTGAGTAATAATTGTTACACCCGGATCAGTGAAAACTGGCCCTGATCCAGGCGGTTCTCCTATGCCAGGAACTTGAGCTTCAATCTTATAAGTTGGAACGTTGTTACTGGTAACCATTACGCCTTCGTTAGGACGATTTCTTTCGTAAGAAGGAGCGCTTGGAACTTCAAAATCTTCTACATAGATTGCTTCACCTTTAACTACAACTAAGTCAGAAATATAACCATCAAGTCCCCTAAGTTCATTTGGGTTGACGTTATTAAGCCAAGCAGTATTGATGGTATTTAAAGGTTGAGTGAAATTCTTGATCCCATTTAATTTTCTACTATTAACGGTATCTGTCTGCTTTTCAACGTAAGACGCACTGAAATGAGGATCACCCGTAATCTTACCATTAACGAATAATCTTATTTCGCCATTCGTGTCTCTTGTGTAAGCAATGTGATACCATTGCTTACGTTTAATGTTACTACCAAAGGTTGCAAAAACATCAGAAATAGTAAATGAGCGCCCTTTGACAGGCCCCCAATATGCCATCATATCTAAAGCATCTTCACGCTCAAATCCGTCGTAGTATGTTGGAGCAAGAGGGTTTTGATCTGTTGATATTTCATTTTTTGCGTCCCATCTGCCCAGAGCACTGCCGCAATATCTAGCGTTTGAAGGCTCATCCCAGTCAACATAAAGCCTAGGAGCAAGTTCTGGATTTGCCGTAACATCCATTGGGAAAAATCCAGCATTCCCTGGAGTTATTGCTTCTGGATGCTGGTCAACGTAAATCCAATACTCGATAGTAAAGGGCTCTTCATTAAAAATTAGATCCGCTACGGGGCTTTGAATCTCCAGCCAATGCCCAGGCTCAATCTTTAAGGCTGGAACAGTGCCCTGAGGATGATTGGTGAGAGTAATAGGAGTGATAGACCCAGATGCTGGCGTAGTAATTGGATTTGTTAAAGTTACATCTATGTAACTATCTGTATTTGGAAATTCTTCCCAAACCCCGGTCTCATCGTATACGGCATTACGCCACCTGTCGTAATTATGTTCACCATCAATCTTCTCCCAGAAACTGTAAGTTACATATGGATCTTCGCTGACTGAGGTAACAACGTAATTAGGTGAAGGAGTCCGGTAGTACCTAAATTTAGAAGATTTTTCAATTTTTGTATAATCGAAACGTATCCAAGTATTAGGAGCTTGTTCGAATTTAACCCAAATACACCCCGGTTTATCGAAATCTAAGCTTTCGATTAGAGGATTGGATATTACGCTAGAGAAGGGACCGTCAGTATCAGAACGAATCTCTAAATTTAAGATAACATAGTAACTATCGGGAGATCTTGGCGTGTCAAACCCAACAGAGTGGACATCATAAAAAGCCCATCGTCCAAGGGATTCAGTGGCCCCAGGATCGATAATTCCCAAATGTGCTGTGTAATCAAAATCAACCGACCCTGTTTCATTTCCGTCGTAACCGGCAGACCTTGTCGTATGGCCAGTACAAGCGCTCCACCTGTTAATAGTTCCTGGTATGTTCGAAGAAGAATCTCTTGCCGTCAGTGTATGATTATTTTGACTGATATCTAATAAATTACCGGATCCATCAACTTGACCACTGACCTGTAATTGTATATTAGACAGAGCTGGTACTAGTGTATTTGTATCTTCACTATCAGGAATTCTAGTTGCACCGTCAAACAACTGGTCTGGTGAAATTGTAGCACCATTACCATACCTAGAAGCCTTTGTTGATCTTAAGTTGTTTATAAATCCGTTAAATGTAGAGGTTCTAAAATCTCTCCATCCATCAAAGTTATACCACGAAGCCCCTATACTATTCAAAGGTTGTTTGAACCCAGGACTTACTATTTTTAGGACTCCAGTCTCAAGTAAAAGAGCAGCTTCTGCAGTATTGCCAACAGTAGTTAATGTACCCTTGACAAGATCAGAGGTGAAACTATCAACTACACCGCTAACGACAAATACGTCATCAACGTAAAAATCTAGTGTTTCTGCTAGGAATCTATTTTTAAATTTCGCAAAATTAGAAGTTAGATCAGTACTGTTTATATCAAGAATTGAAATCTCAACACGATCAGCAAAAACTAGCCAGCTATTTTCGATAGGTGCTGAAGTTGGAGTTGCAGCAAACTCGAACTCATCAAACTCAGAAGAATCTGTACCAACTTGCTCTCCATCAACGTAGATATTGTAAACTTGATCTGTTCTGGTTATAGCAACATGTTGCCAAGTTTTTTCTTTCCATGGAGAGGCACCTTCAGAATTTTGAACGTCAATTTCTAGGTACGGGGGATCATTATGAGTTTCTCGATAAACCGATAACAACGGAGGTGGGGTAAATACTTGATTCTGTAAACCATCAGGGTCATTGTCCGTAATTGCAAGTTCGTAGAAATTAGTCAATGTTTGAGTAGATCCATATCTTGAATGACCTTTAGTTATGCGATATCCTTCTATAGGAGAAGCATTAAGGAAATTTTCAGTCCACTCCTCTTTGCCAAATCTATCTATCTCTGGATAAGTATAAGTAGAAGGGAAAATAGCCATATGTTCAACATTATGACCAGTATCTGAGTTAGGATCTTGACCATTTGTCGAGCCATCCCAAAGCCTTATCGACCGGAACACTTCCTGTTTATTATAACCCGAAAAAATCTGATCTAATTCATCTTGATATTCTGGCTGATCTTGATTACTAAAAGGATTGAGATGTGCTTTTGGCACACCATTGACATATATTGTGAAAATATTTCCTTCACATGTAACAGCGATATGGAACCATCTATCATCTTCTGGCTGTATTTGAACAGGATTTGTATCAGATATTTCGTAACTAGCCCCCTCGTAAGCAACAACTCTTGCTCTTGTGATCCAGTAGGCATCGTCATTCGGTTGAGAGGTGGTGCTGTCTAGATCTAAATCTGGGTCCCATATTGTTAAAGCAATACTATAATTAACTTCTGTCAATCCTTTGCTGTTAGTAGTGGCCTCATAAGACCCTTCGCATCTAATCCATGCAAAATTTGCGTATGGTTCACCAAATAGTCCACTAGTCCACTCTTCTCTGAATGGATAAGAATCGAATTGAAAGAATACTTCGGGCGTTCCCCTCCTACGGGCTAGGTAATCATTACTAAAATAAGTAGGGGCGCTGTCTAGCCTTACAGCCCTATGTGGTTCATTGGTACTTCCATCATCATAAACCATAGGCAAAGGATGAACGTAAAATTCTACGCAAAAATCTTCAAAGAAAACTTTAGGAGCAATCTGTTTTACTAATTCTGCATCAACTTCATTTGGGAAATTTCTAGTATCAATTAATGGGCTACCCTTATAAGCAGAGCTTCCTTGGGAAAGATTTATACTGCTACTACCTGTTGCATAAAATCTCCTGACATACAGAGTTTTATCTGTACTTGAATCAAGAGCCCAGCCATTTGTCAGGTTGAAAGTAACTGTAGTACTGTCTATTGCTGTAGTGTTTGAAATTTTTGCGAGTTTCCAGTTAACTAAATCCTGAGACCAGTAAAGATAATCATTATTACTAAAGTCCTGTAAGAAATCATCTTGATTAGTAGCAGCGGCATCTGTTCCGGAGGGGAATTTGTAAATCTTATGTACTGTCGTCGAATATTCATCAGTACCAACAGTAGTTGAAGCTACAGGAGAATAAGCTCTTATATCAAAGTAACCAGATGGATCGTAGGCGTTTCCATTTTTTCCATATGGCTGTAACCCTGAGGCGTCTTCATTATTAAGTGTATATGAGTCGGTTCCAAGTGTTTCTGAAAATGGGCTATATTCATAGTATCTAGTACCCGCAGGCTGATTGCTATAATTACCAGTAAATTGATTATGCAATAGAACAAATGAAACATACTCGTAAAACGAGTCGCCGTTTATTGTTACTGTTTGTTCATTGTTTCCTTTTCTGTTCAAGAAAAGCTTATTATTATTGAATTTAGCTAAATTACATACATGACGTTCTTTATACCTTTCGTCTTCAGCTAAAGAAATTGCTGAGAATCCGTTCTGTTGCAGCGAAAATCTAATTTCGTGAACAGCATAATTTGAAGGAAATGTGTAATCAGAAAAAGAAATTAATGTCGTTGTCCAGTCTCCTTCAACAGTGACTTCTTCATCACTTAATCGGGTTTCGACTCCCCAGGGTTGTGTATCTAACTGCGTATAAGCTGAAACTGTTGCGGTTACAGGAATACCATCAACAAAGAAATCGAGGGTATTTCCTGGGATAAGGTTTAAATTGTAATCTGGTATATATTTAGCGTCAGTTGAGTAAGACAATCTAATAGTATCGCTACCAGGCTCTGCTAAGAAGTTCTGGCTACGTCCAAACGCCCTGTAACCGTACCTTGGATCGTTTCTACCATAATGAAAGTCTTCTCTAACGTCGAAGCCAATTCCATAAGGATGATACCAATCAAACCTCTTGTTATGATTACTAGTTACGGCAGCATTTTGAGTAAATGTTATGTGATTTTCATAAGTGACTCCATGACTGTATCCAGCTCCACTTCTATTTACCTCATCAGGAAGCAAGAACTGCCACCATTCAAGAGTAAAATCGCCTGAGCCGTATTTATCTGCATCATTTGCAATCCACTCAAGCCAAGTACTTTTACCTGCAAAAGAGTAGGAGCCATTGCCATGATTTTTCACGCTTGAATTATATCTTACGCCAAGTTCGCCGCCAACATATTCATTAAAATCAAGGTCAAGAGCTTCTTCGAATACAGTTATTTCACGACTTACGAAATCCCAATCCGAACCTGGCTCTTCAATTTGGTAACTCTCCGGATCGGTAACATCAACATTTTTGAAGACAGTTGTTTCATCAGCCAGACCAAGGGGGCGATGGTTTGTGAAGTACTCCTTACCATCAACAAAATTACAAAATTCATCAATATAATTTAATTGATATACTTTGTATAAGTTTTCGCTACCATCTAAATAAACTCGCCCTTTCGGTAAATCAGTATTTAAAAGCTCCCCTCCGTCACCGAGAATAAAATTCACGTCATTATAAAAAGGATCATTAATAGCAAGAATAAATGGCTCTTGTTCATTTATATTTATGGTCTTAAAATCAGCATTGACAGTAGTTGCAGGAACCGTAATACTAGGTTCTTGGGCTACTAGGTCTATAACAATTTCTTGTTCAATCAGCTCTAAAACTTTATCAGAGCCACCTTCTACTAATGGCTCAAAAGCTACAATTTCAATTTCAGGTGTATCTAATACTTTTACGGCGATGCCAGTAGCAATTACTGGCGGTATCGTAAATACAGTTACTAAACTTTGTTGAGCACTAGGACCAAGGTCTACGATGGTTGGTATTATTACGTTTCCACCGATAAACACACCAAAATTAATTTCTGTGGTAAGTGCTAGGTTTCTATCCCAATCGTTGGCAAATAAACTATATCCTATTGAAATCCCAAGAGGAATCACATCTATGTATTCATATGGCTCAATACTTTCACCTATTTCAAGTATTTCCCAATCTAACCCCTGTATTTTCTGTACCCAAATAGATCCATCGTACTGCCAGTAATAACCAGAAGCTTGGTCTAAAACAGCATCTCCCGCAACCGCACCGGGAAAAGCAGTATTCAGTTTATCCTGTACATTTGACATCTTACGGAGCGTTTACGTCCTCAATACTCCCAATGATATTGGGAGTAAAAGTACCAATCGCTGGTGCATTTGGCAGAGTTACTCCGTCAGGAATTGTTATCCATGGAACTTGACCTTCCAAAGGATTCGCTGGATCATTAGAAAAGCCAATGATTGAATTATAAATACAATCAAGGCTACCAATTATACCTCTATCATTCATTGTTATTTGAACTCCAGAGGTAATAAAAGATGCGATAATACCATTTAAATTGATAGCAACTTGACTGCCTGGCCTGGTCGGAAATGCCCTAGGATCACCAAATAAAGTAACGCCTTCCCTCTCCCCGCGCAAAAGCTTAAGTTGTGTCTTTCCAAACTGCTTGGCAATAGAAGGCGCTCTTGATTTAGTTACACTATAACTAACATTTTCGCCTGAACCTACCTTTTTGAAAGTATCGTCAGGAGCGTAGGGCATTTGTAATGTTAAAAGTCTGCCAGCATCGCCAGGTTGAGCAGCACCCTCGACTGTCTTGATTTGACTTTTCTTTTCTGTCCGATAGTCATTATTGGGATCAGCATCATCGGGTGTATTTTCAGCAATAGGACTTCTAACTCGGCTTACATCTAAAACTGTTGATTTTCTCTTTTCAGCTCTTATGAATACTAATTTAAACGCTTCTTGCTTCAACCTAATAGGGTGAAAACCGGCTTCAGATAGTTCTGAAATAATTCTTTGCCCTTCATCTGTTGTGCTCTGAAGTGCATATTCTTTAGTGTTTTCTATCGTAATGTTGATTGGTACAACTCTTCTGCGTAGGTTTGCTGTATTCGTCGTTTTATTAACTTCTCTGACCGTTATAGACGTACTTTCCGTTTTTCTTTCAAATTCTTTTTCAGTTCTACTCACGAGCCGTAAATCGCTGCTATAATAAATGCTTAGAATTAAAGGAATAGCTTTTTCTGCTTGCTGATTTCTTATATCTAATGCAGAAAGAATTTCAGCCTCGCTTCTGTAAACCCTGTCAATTTCTAGTATTG
>Ga0213864_10000178_pt1 | contig 28495 bp, 53 predicted proteins | sample PICome_5_FD_160078 | JGI IMG/M metagenome (GOLD analysis project Ga0213864, IMG submission 160078) | Coastal seawater microbial communities near Pivers Island, North Carolina, United States - PICO247 | ecosystem: Environmental > Aquatic > Marine > Coastal | place: USA: North Carolina... | reverse complement strand
CCTCACCATTCTCTGTAATGCCATATCTAATGTATTAGCACTAACTCCAGTAAGCTCAGCTTGGAATCTTAATTTTTGTAATGCGTCAGCACCTACACCTAATTTAGCTGAGGTTTTAGCTAATTGATCTATCTCCATAGTGGCTTTAGCCATAGCTGCTGTGAATCCTGTCAATGCGACAGTGATCCCAACTAAACTTCTTTTTAATCCCTGATTAACTTTTTCACTTATCTTTTGGAATTTTAAGAAGCCTTTTTCAGCTTTCTTCAATGCTGGCTGAACTTTCTTATCATCAACATTGATTTTTGTTAATATCTCAGCTATCAGTGCCATTATTCATTAATCCTAATAATTGTTTTTGTAGGGCTTCGCCCAACTCTTCCTCTGTCATGCCCTTCTGTACTTCCTGTTTTATCTTACCTTCATAATCTTCATCTTGAAGACTTATATATGCCACCCAATATTTAAACTCTTGAAAGGGCATTGTTCTTATTAATTCTGTTTGTGTCATGTTTAGTTTTTCTGATAATGTAAAACTAAAATATAATAAAGGGTGGCGTATTAGTTTTTTGCCAAATCGTCTATTTCTTCTTGGCCTATTCTATTTATTTTAAGAATCTCTTGAAATAAGGTAACAACAACATTAGCTGATTTCTTTTTAATATCTTTTAAATCAGTTTCTTCAAATAGAGTATTATTGTTTTCATCTACACAGCACTTCAATATAAGAGAAAACATCAACTCACTTCCCTGCTCTAATTCAGAAGCATCCTTCTCAAAAGCAAGTTGATCCTCTACTGATAAAGCACGAATTCTTATTTCGCCGTCTAATTCCTTTATATATACATCTTTATATTCAAAGTCATCCTTGGCTAAGAATTGGTGTTTATTTAGTAATGCCATTATTACCTCTAGTTCTTACGATAATGTAATTGCGCCAGTTATTTTAACTGTACAGGTTCCTCGTGCTACATCATCAGCACCTATATCTGTGCTTAGTGAAGTAACAAACCCATCAAATGTGAATACATTTAATGTTGAAGTTGGTAATGTGATTACGAACTCACGAGTAGCCTGAGCATCTTCCATCTCACGTAATTCTACTTGTCCTGCGTCATCTTCATCACGTATTAATTCAAAGGTAATAGACCCATTGTCTTTTAACCCTTGTCTAAATTCCTTTGCTGTACTAGCTAGAGTAGTTACATCAATTTCTCCAGCAGCTCCATTACCAATACCTGCGATGCTCACGATACCGCCTATAACAGCTGTACTTGCTGCACCGTCTTCAACAGTAACTGTCGTACCTTGTGCTAAAATTGGTGTTGCCATTTCCTATTTTCCTATATTCATGAATAAATTATAAAATAAACATCTACATCTGAACGATAATATTCAATATCGTTATCAGTATCTCGTAAAACAGGACCACGCTCTATATTTTGAATTAAAACACTATCTCCACCGGATGTTAGCGTCTGCTTATCAAATAAATCATGGACACGATCAATCCATAGATTCATAGTTGCGGTTCCCTTTTCTACGGGAGTGTATATTGTTACTTGGTAGATACCTGCGTAACGATGATAGTCGTTAAGTGTTTCTAACGATGATGAAATTGGTAGCACATTAGGTGCTAAAAATAAAGTGCCATGAGTTGGCGTATATTCTGTGTTAGGCCAAGCTATACTAGGACTACCTGTAATAGTGTTTAACTTTGTATCTAGTGCTGCTTGTATATTTACAAATGTGCCCATTATTTTTCATTCCTTCTTACAGCTTCGTCCAAAAATATCTTGTATTTTTGAACACTAGTTCTCATCATTCCTTGAGGAGCTTGTTGTGACCAACCATACTCAACTCTATATGCATACGGTAATCTGTTCCGTACCCAGATTGTGTCACCCAATCTATAACTAGTAGCTGCTGCAAAATTAGCTAATTTAGATTTATAATTTCTTTTTGCTCTAACTTTCTTAAAACCTTTTCCAAAACTTATTTCCCAAGCTTGGTGTAAGTCTCCAGGAACATATCCTTCTGGAGGAGTACTAGTCCATAACTCAGGACGTCCAACTGGTGTTCTATCTACAATTTCTCCATAAGTTCTCATAGCAGATTCTACAACAGCTTTTCTTAAAGCTTCGTTTAATTCTTCTTCTACCTTAGCCCATTGACGTAAAAACTTGCTCATTACAGCCTCAACTGCAACAAATAAACAATATCGCTTCCTTGTGCTCTTAATTGTTCTACATTCATAACTCTATAAGCTATACTGTTTAATGTCACTACATCACCTACAGCTGGTACTTCCCCTGTTGTAGGAGTTTCTAACCAAAGCTTTATATCATTTATACGGATTGTATTACCGTCTATTTCATTTGTATTGTAATCTACAGGAGCACCATAAGCTGAGTAGTTGGTTGTTGTACCTGCTGCAACTGTACCGTCTGTAGGGTCATACGCTCCCTCAGCTACTCTTTGTATGCTAACAGACTCCCCAAACTCTTGGATTAAGTCTCTAGCACATGCTATCATCTCTGTTGCAAAACTCATTCGTCATCCTCGACTGTTAATAACACTTCCAACTCACAACTAGAACATTTAGCTCTCATATCAAGATATATTTCAAAATCTGTAGAATCACAATCAGGACAACAGAATTTAAGATTAGTGTCATCCATAGTAGAGAAATAATAATCTATCTCTCTATCTGCTTTGTATTTTACAAAATCAATTATCATACACATTAAGCTTTATCCACTGGGAAGGAGACACCTGCTCCTATAATTAGATTCTTTAACTTAGCGTTTATTTTTCTCACTACCACATCTGAGTTAGACCCAGCTGCATATTCTACTTCTATATCGCCAACTTTCTTTCTCTTTGTCTTTCTATCGAGATTATCTAACGGTCCATTCCCTGCATCAATAGCTAAAGCTATCTCACATTGAGCGTCTTTTAAATCCTGAGGGATTTCATCTACTTCATACCAATAGATTTTATATTTAACAGCGTCTGCTCTAGGCCATTCTAAAGCCTGGTCTTCTGTATACCTATAGCCTATATAATCTAATGACTCCAAGTAGTCCATAGCTTCTATGAGTAAATCTTCTTCCTCTGCTGCGGAGATTGTTACACCTCTTTCGTCGGCATATGTAGTGAGCTCGGCAACTGTTACATAGCTATTAGCTCCCGCTACTCTAGCCCCCGTTTCTTGAATTATTGTTGCAGCCATTATAAATCCTTCACTAGATGTCTTTGCACTTTGTAGCGTTTACCATTCTCTAAGTTTTCTACAACTACTAAGTTACCTTTTTTCTTTTTAATAACAACTACCATTCCTAGGTAGTTATATTTCTTCTTAAATAAATTAATCAATTTGTTTATCATGGAGTTCTTACCCAATCGTCTCTAATACATACTACCTCATATTGAGCTGCTACAGATGTGTTATTAGATGCTGCATTTGCTTCAAACCAAATTAAGCTTTTAGGTCTTACAATTGTACCTGCTAACGCTGGCACTGTCTGGGTAGCTGAATTAACCCCATATACAAACGTTCTATACTCTGCAAAGCCTGGAATTTGCATCCACAAACTAATTTCTGATTGTCTTGTACCACTACCGTCAGCTTTATAAGATGATATTGTTAAATTCTTAATATACCCAATATACCCATCAGGAACTTGGTAATGAGATTGCTGCGTAATATTGTAACTAGTAGGTATTTCAGCCATTACGTTAGTGCTGGTGGCCCCTGTTGCTGTAATAGCCCCTTGATTAGCTTCTGCACTACCTACCGTAGCAACCAATAATCTATTAATATTCCTATATGTATTTACTGTAGAAACATTAGATGTCCCGTTCATTGACACATATTCTTCTTGTACATTATAATTTTCATCAAGGCCACTAACCAATACTAACCTAGCACCCGTACCAGCCGCTGTATCGTTAGTACTTGTACTGACTATATTAAATAATTCTGCATCTCCTGGCTTAGGACGCACACCGCCATAAGACCAGATGTCTTCTATTGCGGCGCTATCAACATCTTGGTTTTCACCGAACTTTTGAACGATAAAGGCATCATCCTGATTACCATATAATTGGATATAATTAGCAATTTGTTCTAGTGACTGTGCACCGTTTTTAAACCGTCCTGGTTGTATTTTATCTGCCATTACTCTTTATCTTCTTTCTTTTTACGAACTACTTTCTTCTTTTTCTTAGGTTCTTTCTTCTTTTCTTCAAATAATTCATGCTTCTTTGGATCGAAGTCTTTTTTATTTATTATTGCGTGGTCATCTCCACACTTTATCTTTACTATTTCTAATTTATCACTCATAGTATTCCCCTAAAGGGGAGGGCCGTAGCCCTCCTAGTAGATTAGTCTACTAATAAAACACAATGCTCAGGTTTAATCATTTCATAACCCCAAGCCAAGCCTACTTCGTAGTGTACTTGTCTGTATTCTTTGTACGCTCTAACTTCAAACGCTAAGCCAGATCGTGGATCTTGCATAATCATAACGTCATCAGCAGCATCACCACCAATTGGGGCAGCTGGAGCACGAGTTACTAGATGTATAGCGTCTTTAGAGAAAGCCATGTTTCTTTCTGCGTGGTCTTCAACAGTGATAGCAGCATTATCAGCTACAGCAACTTTTAAGCCAGGCTCAGCAATAGTGAAAGAACCACCACTTAGAGCAGAAGTTACAACGTATTTGTTACTGTCACCAGCAAAAGATACGATATCACCAGCTAAAATAGTACCAGAACCAGTATCAGCAGCAATAACAGTATCACCTATTGCTAAAGAAGCATCATTTACTAAGTAAGAAGCACCACTACCTGCAGTATGAGCATCTTCTATTTGGTTAGACTCATAAACGTCCATGCCAAAACGTCTAGCTAAAATACCTTGCTTTAAGATATCAATTTCGCCAGCATTATCAACAGCAGTGTTTTGAGCATTACCCAACAATCCGAAAGCAGCATTGTTACCAAGAACAAGCTTACGCTCTAGCATGTCAGCACCATTAATGTTAAGCTCTTTACGACACTCAGCTAAATCTTTATAGTCCGCAGCGTCAAAAAGGATTGTACCGTTAGGAACAATAGCTCTAGAAGCTTTAGCATATAAACCAGCAAGGTCAGTCTCAACTTCATTAACAAGAACACGCATAGCTTGAACAGCTTGGTCTTGGAACATTAAGTTGTAACCAGGTCCAGTGTTCATACCTAGTTGCTCTTCACCATTCCAACGGATTGGGCAAGACCGAGACTTAGATATTGTGATTGTCTTGTTAGTGAATGTTTGGTCACCAGTATTAGGAGCTTGTTGACCTGGGGTGATGTCAGCAGCTGTTGCAGCAGGAGCAACAAAACTTCTAACTGTTTGATCTTTAGCAGCTCGCTCAACACCAGAGTCACGAGATACAGCAGGAATCATACCTACTAGTTCACGAGACACTCTGTCAAGAGCAGCATATAGATCAGGTTGTAAATTGGTTAATGTATTAGCCATTTTTTATTTTTCCTTTAATCTATTGTTCTACCGCCGTTTTTCATAAACTCCATTTTCCTCATAGGAGGGAGTTGATCAAAATCAGCACGTGTCATTACTTTTTCAGTTTGAACGCTGTTCTTTGCTCCAGTGGCTCCGCCACCATTGCTTTGGTTTCCCATTAAAAGGGGTTTATATTTATCATCGTTAGTAAACTGATGTTTTAATGTTTTCAACGCTGCCTCAGGCACCGCTCCATTCTCATCAGCTAATTGTTTAAGCTCTTTCGCAATTAAGTCAGCCATAATGTCTGCTGACTCTGGAATAGCTTTTAACTCATTTGCAAGTTTATGTGCTTGCGTATTTATTTTTTCATTCAAGATTGTGTTCTTAAATGCATTATGTTCTTCTAAAAGCTTTGCCTTTTCTTCTTGTTCCATACGCAATAGCTTTTCAAATTCTTGATTCTTCTCTGCGTATTCCTTCTCCATGTTACGTCTAGCTGTCTCTTTGGCCTTCTTTGTTTCCCCTAAGAGCTGCTCTTTCTTTGCATTTAATGCTTCATTTGCAGCTACTTGCTCTTCATAGAGAGCCTTGTAATCTATCTTTGGAGCTTCTTCTTGTTCTACAGTTGGTTCTTGATTATCTTCTGACATGTTTACCTCTGGTAGAGTCTCTGACTCAGTTGTTGAATTTATCATCAAGAAATTTAAGTTCATCTAAAGTGAGAGGTCTATACTTCTCATCTACAAACTTATCTTTCATTTCATTCGTGTCTTTTAATATCTCCATCTGAAATTCTAATGGTTGTTCCTTTAACCAATCTGTGTAATCACTCATCTATACCCTTCACTACTGGTTTAGTTATTGAACGACAATTATAATGAGCAGGCGGCCTAGGACCTTGTCCAACGGGGTACCTCTTGTTATCTTGATTGCGACAAAAATCTGTGGTCCGACTATCAAGTACACTTACCCACTCCACTTTATCTACTACATCTTTATTTACTTTGTATGTTTCATCTTTAGCTGTATTAGACGCATGGACAACACTAGCTCTAGATAAACTTTGTGCTCTGAATCGTAATAAACCTGCTGCTAAGGCTGCTATACCACCTGCTGTGGCTAAAGCATCCTCGCCTCTATCTGCTTCTTTCACTTGAGACATGAATAACTTCGTATTCTCTTCAGCTAGCTTATTATAAGAAGGCTCTATCTTTCTATTTGTTTTCTTATCAGCTGTACCCACTGGCATAGCTTTATTTAACAAAGCAGCTTCAAGGATATCGTTAGCTGCTTCTTCTATTTCCTGCTCCACTTCCGCTCTAAGCGTTCTAGCAGCAAACTCACCCTCATACTGATTTAACTCTTTTATATTATTAAGGGCTTGGTCCATAGAAGCTTGCAACACTGCCCTTATCTCTGTCTCTACCCTATCCAGATCTACATCAACCTGTCCTGTAGCTATAAAGGCTTGTATCGCTATATCTCTTGCTTGATTAATACCTTGTTGCATGGTTCTACTCACTGACCCTGCAAATCTTTCAAGGAATATTTGATGTCGTACTAACTTATCTGTCAGGCTCATCTACAGCTCCAGCAAACGGATCCGTATTTGCCAATTCTTCGTCCAGTTCTTCTATTGTTTTATTGACATCAATGACGTTCTTCTGTTTTAGATCATCTCTTATCTCTTCTCTAGACATAAGACCACGATCATATAATAAAATGCTCTGAGCTATCAAATTTGGATCAGCAGTTTCATCATAGAATCTGCGGTTTAATTCGAATAGAATTATATTAGGATCACCCCCCATGTACGTTACACAATAACCCAGAGACTTTACAAGCGCGCGATCTACATTCTCTACTAAGACATGCAATGCGCTGTTCTGAGAACTATAACGTAAGCGAGCAGCCTCTGCTGTCTCTCTTCCGCCTGGTTCTGAAATAATCCTAGCTCCAATAGCAGCTATCTGTTTCTCTTTAGAACGCATAGCTTCTTGAGCAAGTTGGTTAGGGTTGGCTTGCACTAACTTAGCATTACCATTCTCACCAAGGAAATATCCAGCTCTACTACCGAATTTAATACCTTGTGGAAGAGCTTCTTTAAACTCTTCTAATCCCCAACTACCAGAAACAAATATTGTAGGTTGTCCTACGACAAACACTGCCTCTTCGAAGTCAGCACTGTTTCTGTAATGTCCCACATTAACATTAGCTATGTCATATAAGGGAGCTTTGTCAATATCTTCGTTATTATCAGCTGCACCTACGAAACAGAAAGGAACTTCAGTGATTCCCTGTCCATTTATATCAGTAGGGTATACAACGTCAACAATATCTAAATTCTCATCATACAGAGCTTGATAATAGAATCCTTCGTCATCTAAGGCCAGCAATCTATACTTGTCTACTAGTTCCCACTCAAACGGGTCATTTTCTGGATGTTCTAACGTAGGCTCATACAAAACAATCCACTGTATAACAGATTTATTGTTTATTCTTTTAATTTCCCAGTTAATTATGTTTTCTGCTTTATACATAATTATTCTGGCTTTTAGGTCTTCGGTATCTCTTATGGAGACTCCCCCCTCATTACGGGGGTAATCTACTAGAAGGCCCGCACGACCTGTAATCATTACTTCACCAAGTATCTGTTTAGCTAATTGAGGAATCCCCCTACCATCGCCAGTAGCATCTAATTTAAGATACTCCAACTCTTTGGGTAGTTCTAATTTAGGGTCTCTTCGGAATACTAAACCTTCTAACCCTTCTTTTGTAAGGGCTGTAAAGTTGGTGAGGACAGCACCTGCCCGATATTGTTCATTACGATATCTATCGGAAGGGTCTACTGCTCTAATAAATTTGGAAGCGTCATTATCTATAACAGATCGCACCATCTGCCATCTTTGGTAATGAGCTTTATAATCTGGATGTTGTGAATTTATGGCCATATTTTTATTCTTATATCCGTATTATTATATCATATAATAAACCCAATGTCAAGCTTAAACGCCCTTCTCTTAATAGGTAATTCATACGCTATTGGGTATGTAGAGGCGTCGTTCTGGTGATCAAAACCAGATTTCTTGTCAGGTTCTCCGTTTTTATCATAAGCTTGTTGTTCAAAACAGGCTGCTACCTGAGGACATTTCATCTCATTCACTAACAACACTCTATCTTCAAAAGCTTTGTTAGTTGCAGCTATCCTGTCTTTAACTCTTGGGTTTGTACTTCTGGCTCTCACTGAGAATCCAGCTTGTCTCAACATAGCTAGGTCTGATGTACTAGCATTTGTTGTATTCCTTGTTCCCCCTGAGGCATCGGGGTAACACACTATTCTATGTCCTTTGTCTTTATATCTCTCACAAAGTACATCTATCATGTCTGGGGTGTCACGTAAACCGTGTAATTCGTCCACAGCGTGCCATTCTTGCCCACCACGGCGTTTTACGTATATAGTGGCTGCCATGTTATTAACATTGAAGTCGCAGCCCACATAGAGCGTCTCAAGGCCTCTCACGACCTCTCTGCTATTATGCATGTTTCTATCGTAAGCATAATACACTGTACCAGAGGTCATATTAACAAACTGCCCATTAAGGTAGGCATCTAATTGTTGCTCTGTATACTGTGCTCTCATCTCATCAAAGTAATTAGACGGTAGAGCTGGGTTCTCTAAACTACATCCATGCACTAACGCATGATTGGGGAGCTGTTTAGCTTTCCACTTCTTGTAACAAAACTTGAATCCCTCAGGTGTGGAATATGCTCTTATCTTATTATTAGCTTCTTTCTTCTTCTTAACCTCAGACCATATCTTCTCTTCTTCAGGAATGTCAGAAGGGTTCTTACGGTTACGACCTAATATTCTAGCCCATATCTCAGAAGCTTTGTCTTCGTCTAATGTGTCAAACTCATCTATATGGCTTCTATATGTCTCATACCCTACGAGAGTAGCTGGGTTATCCATTGGAAAAAACATAATATTCCCCACACCGGGGCTATCAACATAGATAACTGACTCATTCTTATTATAATGATACTTAATATTAAACTCATCAAGCCAATAGCTAACAGCGGGGTAAGCAACAGTACGTATATGTTTCTTCTCAGGCTCGTACACACCAATCGTAGCATCTTTACTATGCATCGCATCTAACACCACCATTAATCCCATAAGATATGACTTACCAGACCCATATCCTGCACAGAATAACGTATATGCTTCTTTTAGTTCAAGAAACTTAGCCTGGCTTGGTGTAAGGGATATCTTTTGACTAGTCATCTTCTTCCTTCTCTGAGTACACTTCGATGTTAGAGTAGTCTATATCCTTTACACTCTCAATCACCTTCTCTTGTTCTAATTGTTCTAGAGCTGGCTTATTTTGTAGTATTTCAATCTCTATCTTATTGATTGCTTTAGGGGCATCTGTCTTTTCTTCTTTATTCCAGCCTAACACATTAGTAGCTATAAGGTTTATGCTTCCAGCATTCCCTCTAAGCTCTCCTGTTGTATTCTTTATAACTATCTCTTCTAGTTGGATATGGTAATCTCTTTCCCCTATTTCAGCTGCTGCTTTAAAATCAGGATGTCTCTCTATCCAAGAGTAGTAGGTTGCTTTTGTAATACCCCAAAGTTTACAAACAGCGTTAATTGTCATAAACTTATTATCTCTAAGCCCTTCTTTAAGCTGTTTAGCGTATTTCTTTTTATATTTATCGTTACCGTGTCTAGCCATTACACTCTATCAAGAATCTTGTCTAATTTCTCATCCATCTTCTGAATGTCTTCCTTGATATCTAACTGTTGTGTCTTTAATATTGTTATTTCTATCTTATTTTCTTTTTGTTCTTGTTCTAATGAATCAATACGATTATGTAATCTTTTCCCTAACCAAGCGAATAATCCAATTATTGGACCAGCGCAATAACTCAACACTTTAATCATTGATTCTAAAAATGGTTCCATTTTATTCTTTTCCTTTGAGGATCCGGTTGACATCATCTACATCTTCTTGGGTAAGATACCCCTTCTCACGCCTTATAGCGTTAAATATTTGTTTATGTGACAACTTGCCCGCTGTCTTCTCGATTGACCTGCCTACTATATACCCACCTATACCTATTTCAAGAAGGGTAAATAGGTTACTAACTATCTCTGGGTTATCTATAAGATACTGAGGAGCGAATCCAAACCAATAACTTCCTAACAATAATAGGAAGAACAACATCGTAATTGGCCGCCAATTTCGCTGTATCCATGATTCTCCTTTAGCTTCTGCCACAACCACCTTAGACTTAGCTTCTAATTGCTTAGCCTCAGATTCAGCAAGAATAGCCATCATTTCTGATTTGGCTTTATCTTGGTCTATTTTGTCTGGGAATAACCTCTCAATAAGAGTAGTGAGTGGTCCTATCAGTAGTTGTAACATATTTTCCCTATTTATTTATAAATAACGTAATTAAGTAACACTATATACTAAAACTTATACAACACAATATACTAATTTCTCTGTAACGAAAAAAGGCCCCAATAAAGGGGCTAGGGTTCCAGCTAGTCATTGTTATAGTTATAGAGTCACTAGTCTGGTTAATAACATGTCCGGTAAATGTAGACTGTATGCATCCAATCTACAAAACGGTTTGTGCTTCAATGAGAGGCATGCCCGGACTAATAAGAACATGTCTTTATAGCTAATTGGTAGTAGGAGAAGGACTAGCAGCTAATGGTGACATGCAACCGGAGAGAAACTTTACATATTATTGTGATATGTATACTTTACACTCTTTTTTATACATATTACTTATATTTTAGTATATAATATATAGTTCGTCATCTGACTCACTATCTGTTTACTGTCAGTTCACTTTCCAAGTTCACTCAAAAGCGACCACCCAAAAGGTCGCTTAGGGCTTCGGCACAATTGCATCCGAAGCCTAATCAGTTCACTTCGTTTACTGTACTGACTAGTTCATTCGCCTTCAACTCTTAGGAGCCGAAGGCTCATTATAATAAGTATATTATCACGTTGATAACAACATGTCAATACTTTTGGTCAAAAAGTATACTAAAATTTAAAGTCTTTACAAAATTTTTACAATATTGTTACAAAACTTTACTATAGTTTTAAGGTTTAGTTAAGATATCTTGAGTATACTTAACTTATACAAACAACTAGGAGATAACATGCATCATATATCAGTATTATTGTATAATATACCTTGTTATACTAAAAAACAGCTTACAGAGCTCCTTGATAGCCTTCAAGGAGATGAAACCTACGAGTATGATCTGACAATGATGGCAGATTACATGCGAGTAGAATTTAGTAGATTTGCAGATGATCAAGATAATGCTATAATAGAAACATTGTCTGATTTAGAGTATTTAGGATTAAGACAGTTGGTTAGAAGTATTGAAATGGAGGTGTATTCTTGAATATATTTGTATTAGATAAATGTTCTAGAACTAATGTACGTATGTATTGTGATCAGCATATTGTTAAGATGATTATTGAAACAGCTCAGTTATTATGTTCAGTACATCACGTGTTACATGTTAATAGTGACATACCTTATAAACTTAGTCATAAGAATCATCCTTGTGCTTTATGGGCTAGACAATCTCTTGATAATTACAATTGGTTAGTGAGATTAGGTCAAGAGATGTGTGCTGAGTATCATGTTAGATATAATAAAACACATAAATCAGCTAGTGTTATTGACTGGGCTTATCATAATGTTCCTATGCTGGATTCTACAGGCCTTACACCGTTTCCACAGTGTATGCCTTCTGAATACCAATGTTCTGACCCTATAGAAGCATATAGAGCTTATTATTGTTATAAATATATGTATAGCTTACGTAGTAGACGCACACGTATGCGTTACACACATAGACCAATACCAGATTTCTTATTAAAGGAGATGAGACATGAATATAAATGATTTTAGAACAGAAGGATGTGTTAACTTCATCTTAAGTATTATAGAAGATGCTATTAGAACAAGAGATGTAAGATTCTTTGAATCTAAGCTGTCTAGAATGTATCTTGACTATATACCAGAGAATGTATTATCAAAAGCATTAAATATTGATGATAGAACAATGACAAGTGAAGAAATATGTGCTATAATACTAAATAGGATTAGTAAGATGAAGAAGAAACAAGGATGGAGTACACATGCTAAGAAATGGAAAATAACATCTCCTGAAGGAGTGGTGTACATTGTTGATAACTTACAACAATTCAGTAAGAAACATAGTCTTACAGCCTCTGCTCTCTCTGCGGTAGCAAGAGGAGTGAGTGTACAACATAAAGGGTGGGTAGCTGAAGTGTTAGAATATGGAAGGACAAAACGTAATGCAAAGTAGAAGACAATCCCTTATAGAAGCTATTGTAAATATTTTAATAGGGTATGTTATAGCTGTTCTCTCTCAGATAGTTATATTTCCCATATTTCATATAGAGACATCTTTTACAGATAACCTATTGATAGCATTATATTTTACATTTGTAGGGCTATGTAGAGTATATCTTCTACGTAGATTGTTTAACTTCTTACACAGGAGAAGTGTATGAACGAACAACAATTAAACAGCATATTAGAAGAGCATAGACTATGGCTAGAGACTGCCGGAGCTGAGGGTAGGAAAGCTGATTTACGATACACTGATTTACGATACGTTGCTTTACGAGAAGCTGATTTACGGCACGCTAATTTAGAAAGAGCTGGTTTACAAGGAGCTTATTTACAAGGAGCTAATTTACAAGGAACTTATTTACAAGAAGCTGATTTACAAGGAGCTAATTTACAAGGAGCTTTCTTAGAAGATATAAAAGGAAAAGAGATTATCAGCTTCCAAGCTGGGAAGCATTTTGCTTATTATGCCGATAGCTATATTAAAATAGGCTGTCTTTGTGAATCTGTTAGCTGGTGGCTAGAGAATTATAAAGCTGTTGGTAAAAAGGAGGGTTATAGTGAAGCTGAGATAAAAAGGTATGGAAGTTTTATAGAAAGTATATAAGAGACATGGGAAAAAGAAATGCCAAAAATAATAATTGATATTAAATGTAATAAATGTGGGTATCAAGAAGAGATATGGGCTTCTCAAGAAGAAAGAGAAGCTATAGGAAATGGAGAAAGGATGTGTCATGTATGTAAAGAACCCCCAGCAGGGGAAATGAGAATCCTTTTAGGAACTCCACAATTTAAACTAAATAGAGGATGTGGTGGGTTTTACGACCCTGGCAAACACTGATAGGGCTAAAGCTTTGCTTTAATCCCAGGAAAGCATTGAGGAGATAGATATGTGGATTAGTAGATGGAAATTAAAAATAAGAGAAAATCTAATAAGACATGAAGTTAGGCAAAGAGTCACTGAAGAAGTTACGGCTAATATAACTTATAAGGTGGCAAGAAAAGTTTTGTTAGAAGTAATGTTGTCTGAGCCTTCATTACTGGATAATAATAATTTATTTATGTTAATAGAAACTATTAAAGAAGAAGCTAGAGAGATAATTAGAAAGGAAAAAGCAAGGAAAAGTAGGGGATAATGCATACAACAACTTGGATAGTGTATTTAATTCATAGGAAAGTTAATGCTGACGAAGAAGAGTTCAACACTTTAAAAAGGAAGTTATCTAAAGGAGAGTTTTAATATGTTAGGACATGCTACAAATCAACAAATTCTATCAGAAATGGATGATCTCGTTATAGGACATGAGAAAGCTAAGAAGCTTCTCATAACCCTTGTTAACCGCTCTAAGATGTCTCATAGACGTAAGTTCTTAGAAGGAGAGCCTCCATTAGAAAAGATGAACCTACTGCTTATAGGAGCATCAGGAACAGGGAAAACCCATCTAATAGAGAGCTTACAGAAGTTAATAAACTTCCCTCTAGTTAAGATAGATGGCTCTAGACTCAATCCTGAGGCTAATGCCACATATAGCTATAAGGATATACAAAAAGCTATTGTAGCGAACGCTAAGAGGCTTGTAGCCGACTCTAGTCAGCCATATTTCTCTTTAGAAGGGACAATAGACCAAACTGTGGTGTTTATAGATGAAATGGATAAGCTATGTATCTCTTTTGGTAAAACAGAAGGGTGGAACACCCGTACTCAAGGAGAACTCCTAACGCTAGTGGAAGACCAAGAAGACTTCAAGAATGTTAGTTTTGTATTTGCAGGAGCATTTACACAATTAAGACAAACAACCAAGTCTAGCTCAATAGGATTTAGCTCTACAGATGTCGGAGACGATGTAACAAAGGAATGTATAACAGAAAAAGACTTAATCAAGATAGGATTAACAACAGAACTGTTAGGACGTATTACAGCTATTAATGAATTAGATGTTATGACATATGATACAATGCTTACCATCTTAGAAACTCTTATTATTCCTAATAAACTACAAGATATATCACATTTCACTAGTAATGGAATAGATATGTTTACAGAAGCATTCAAAGATAAGTTAATTAAAGATGCTCTTGACTCTGGTCAAGGCGTAAGATATCTAAAACGTAAAATCAATGATATGTTTCTTGATTTAGAGTTTGAATATGAATCAAAACAACTGCCAGCTGTTATAACACAGTAGGAGAATAGTATGAGTGAAATAAAAAGTTTTAAATCTAAAGAACCAATAGGAATAAACTTCTTAAACCCTCCGGTTAATTTGTTTGAAGAAGGTGTAGAAAGTCTAAAGGAAGAAGAGAGGTTTTATTGTCCGTGTAATGAACAATATTATACTATATGTGACGGTAGACCTGTCAATGAAGAGTGTGCTCTTTTTTTGCAGACATTAAAGCATTCAATACAAGCTCTTGGTAAGACTTTTGATGAATGTATAGAAATTACAGAAAAAGAATGAATCAAAGATGAAGACCTCAGTACATGCCGTACTTTAGTTAAGGCATGCTTAAGTAGATGTCCTCGTAGAGGTTAATCTACGCTATCTAATCCTACTCGCCCGGTAACACCGGGTGTCACCCATAAGCCGAATGGCGAATATACCTACGGATAAGTGCAACGAATCCTTAAGCTTCACTTAATATTCGATTTCTCATATTATGTGTATGGGTGGGGGCAAAACCCATACCACCACCCCAGTGGGGGGATGCAGCCCCCATGCAACCGAAGGTGGAATATATAAAATATTCCAGGAGCGGGAGCGAGTGTAGAGGGATATATTTAGACATATACCGCCTCTCCACAGGCTATTTCCATAGCCGTGTATAGTAGTATTGCATGCTTACGCTCTCTTTGATTCGCGTAAGCATCTGATTATATTATATATTTATAGTATAAACATTAAGAAAGAATATGTACGTATTCCTTACAGAAATCGACATGTTTTTGGCAGGTCTTTATTAGAGTTGAATGGTCTTTGTGGCAGTAATCAGCTATTTCTGACCAAGAATAGCCTCGTATATTACGTAAATAGTAGTAGATTAGTTTCTTTTTGTCAGTAATTGATTTAAAGCCACGCCTTGCACGCAGCTCTGACAGTGTTATATTTAGTTTCTTTAATGCTTGCTTAGTATCGTATTGTATATTGTTATTTATTAACATTACGTCTATCCATTACAACAATAACACTAGGAAAGTTGGCACAATTCTTACTAGGTACTCCATTACGTTCAAATTTAAGTCTCTTTGGTAGGAATCTCACTTCTATCCCAGGCTTAGGTTTGTTATTAATATAATCCCAGAATACAGCCCATGTCTTTGTTGATGTGTCACATTTAATAAGGCATACGACTGGTATTGACTCACTGAGATAATATGCTTCCTGCACGAATGGTAAAGGATTAGAGTATGGAGGATTCATAAACGCAGCTCTGTAATCACTCCACTGCCAGTCGCCAGATAACCCACTAAACTCTCCATAGTAATCCCTTTTTATCCATAAATTACAGCTAAACAAATCATCTGAAAATATGTCACATTTACTATTGTGATAGGATGCACATAAATCTATTTCAAAACCAAACTCTAAGTCTAATTCATGGAACAATGATTCAGGAGTTTCCCATAAATCTGATTCTTTTTCTTCTCTCATTATTCACCTGTGTTGGTTACATCACAATCCGTGTCTAGGTTGCTTAGATCAAAGTTTATTTCATAGTCCTTCCCATTAACCTGAATACTGTACATTTCATCTAGTATTCTATCTGTTTCTTCATTACATTCCTTCATATCTTGAATAGCTTTATCTAACTTAGCTTCTTCTTTAGCATACCTCTCATGTGCTTCTTTAATACTATCTAACCACCATTTATCAAAGCTCATCATATCTCTCCTTTTAATCCCTTATTGATATATACGTCTTTCCTTCTTAATCCAAGGATAATAATAACTCTTATTACTCTCGTACGTAATAAACTGGCTCTTATCGTACATATTATGCTTTTTAAGCCATGGTTGTTCCACTTGATAGCTGATATCCATTGTTGTTATATTCTTCAATAGATCGCTTCTAACAATGTTAGACATCACTATCTTAGCCTCTACTCTATCCCTACACTTCCATGTAAGCAGTTTTCTTTGCTTTGTTACAGCATATAAATACACACTCATTAGAATCTCCTCTCACTAATATCCCTAACAACACCATCTCTTGTAGAGATAACAATTGTTACACCATTACGTTTGTATAGATAAACAACTCTATCACCATTGATAGATTCGTCTCTAATCATACCGTTTGGGACACCACATTTCTCAAACATCTTAGTGATGAAGTCTCCTGTATCAATTATAGCACCCTTACAGCGTAATGCAAATGTGTTTGTACTAAATAACGTTATTAATGCTAATACACATATCTTTTTCATTTTATTCTCCTTTAACTAAATCTTCCCAGTAATCATAATTTACATACATAAAACCCCAATCATCCTTTATAAAAATACTTAATTTTAACATTATTTTACAAAATACATAAGAACTCACATATTTATTTCTAAATTCCATATACTCCTGTCGAAGCTCGTAAAAATCTCCATCCTCTAAGAATGTGTATCCGTTCATAGAGTTTTTCTCCATTTTTGTATTAATTTGAGCTCCCATGCTACAAGATTAGGAAGCCAAAGCCACATAGCAGCACTAATTATAGCACATGCGTCGCTTATAGGGCTTTCAGTTAGTATTGTAACACAGATTAATAGAAATATCACGATCCTTGTGATACTGAAACAGAAGTTTCGTTGGGTTTGGGTAGTCATCTCACTGTCCATTTTCAAGATTGTATACTCCGTTAGACGTAAAAAAGAGGGAAAAGTTCCCTCTAAATTGCATGAATTTTTAATTTTTTTCGTATTTCTTTGGTTTGTTCATCGTTTAGAACGTAGGATTCACACACAAGGCATTGTTTTGTATGAATATTTATAGTTTGTTTAGGTTTGAAATAACCATCACTCACTTGGATGGTTACATCTTGATCCACCATATACCCAATTTCACATTCGATACACAGTATATCTCCTTCAATATTAGTGTTTTCTTGGAGTTTTTGACTAATAAATACAGGTTTATTGCTCAATCTATCCATTTATTTATCCTTTTTAGATTCCAACCTCTTTTGATACGTTACATTTAACACACTACTTAATATACCAAGGAAGCCTGGTGTTAAAAGAGCCACTAAACCGAAATTAATAATACCGAAGTATTCCAATAATAAACCAGCACCACTTGTTATGTATAAAATTGCATTAATTAAACCGACCATTCTAGTCTCCCTTGTATGAAATGTATAAAAAAGCACCATTTTTGATTAAATCTATCACTTCTCGGTAGATAGCTGGGTCTAAAGCTGGGCATCCCCATGAATTTCCACATCTACCATGACGTTTTATATAAGAATTAGTTACATAACTAGCCTTATGTATAACAACACGTCTATCAAACGCTTTATTGTTACGTTCTTCTAACCCATGCAGGTTGAGAGAGTATCCATGCTTACCATAATACGTAGTTCCTGTAACAAAAGCTCCTAAACTAGACTGCCTACTACCAAATACATTACTAAATGTACAAGCATAAGCTTTATTGTCTTTACATGATGAGTTTACACCATGAGAAACATGATGTCTACGGATAATGTTATTATTTTTATCTAAAACAAAGAATCTCTTGTATTTACTATGTTTTTCCATCTCAATAACCACTTTATAGTCGTGATTCTTGATATGATGCTTATATTTCTCATAATAACGTAGCATAGTGTCAACACTCTTCGACCTTTCTGCTTTAGAATTCTTTAAATACTGAGTAATATCAATTGTTTCAGCTTTTGAGTACAGAGGAGAGCCTTTCTTACTAACTGGAACCACTTCAGCGGTAGTCCAATGACTATATACACCTTTAGTTAATAATTTAGCCTCTTTCTTTCGTCTTCCTATAATTTCAGCTGGTTTTTTAAACCTCATAAAGGCTTTATACACTCTTTTATCAGAAGGTTTTACACCATCATTGATTAATCTAATAAATGTAGCACGTATTTTACCATTTTTGTCTTTTTTACACCATCCAGTACCTACATTATAACACCAACTAACCATAGCATCGAATACATGCTGCTCTACTTCTACAGTGAGAGCTTCTCTAACAGCTTTCTCGTATTTCTGTAAACTAGCATCAAATAAACTGAAGGCTTCTGATACAGATATTTGTTTATTTAAAGGCCAATCAGCTATGTCTGGTATCTCTGTACGTGTAGCTCCTATTCCAATTGTCCATACATTCACACTGTCTTTATATTTAGTAAGAACAATATCTTCTAGGTTGGCTAACATTCCTCTCCCTTTAGGAGACATACGCTGTAAGCCGTCTTGAGGCTCTTCTAAGCTATTTTCTTTAAGTATGGGTAGTAAGGTAGCGGGTTCAGAAGAAATCCCCTTCACGGGCTTATTATCAAGTATACCGCGTAAAAACAATTCTACACCCTTTGTTGTCTTATCAAACATCACCCCTCCTAATGGATGTTAATATCATCTCTTTTCATTCTTTCTAACACTTTCTCCATATCACCTGGTTCAATGAGATTGTGCTCATTCTGCTCATTTAATAAGTCTATTTCAAGAATAATCTCTTCTTGTCTGAGCTTTAGCTCTTCTCTCAAAGCTCGATATGCTTTAGAGAAGTTATCTATCTCAAACTGCAGTCTATCATATATATCATCAAGGTCTTTTTTGTGTGAAAGTAATTCTTCAAGAGATAATCCTTTTAGGTCTTTTTTTGACATAATTAGCTTCCTTATCTATAATGAACAATGTAATTATAACATGACAGAAGGAGTATTGCAATGTCAAATTTAAATTTTTCAATATATAGATATAGAGTTGTATTTACAGACAGACATGGAGAACTGGCAGTAGAATATGTAACTAAATATGTATATGATAATCAGAAACCAGAAGATCATATAAAAGCACTCAAGGAATTATATATCAAGAAAGAAGCTAGTGATATTGAGATTTCTTATCAAGAAGCTACCAACCACAACATATGGGAACTAATATAAATTGTAAAGATTCTTGAAAAAAGTTGACAAACAGTTTACTATATATAAAACAGTGAGTACACGATGTACGAACACAACTGATTAGGCTTGGACCTGGATTTGTTTCCAAGCCTCAACCCTTTGGATGGGGTTGATACAAGTTAGGATGAGCGACTGCGAATCAACAGAAAGGGAGTATGAGTCGGATGACGAATAATAATACATATGTCTTACATTATATAGAAGAAGCAATAGAGAATTTCTATAGTCCAGAGATGAAGTGTTATGAAGGATTAAGAGATTTATTTGATATGTTAAAGGAAGCAGAAGATGCAGATGAATACTTTAATATACTAGTTGACATAGATAACTTATTATGTGATATTGAATATAAGGAAGTAGAAGAAATAATGAAAGAGGATTATGACGTATTAAAGGAGCTGTCGAAAGATGCAAAGGACCAAGATGTTTTTCCAGATGCTCTTGAATATGTAACAGAAAAACATGCGGATGTAATAGAGGAGTTAGCAAAGGATGACTAAAACTAAATTAGTATGGATAACACCAGAAGCTGAAAAGAATATTATGTATTGTGCAAGAGTTTCTTCTAATAACCAAGATTCTAGTAATACTAGATTATTGAACTATTGTATAAACCACGGACACTGGTCAATATTTGAAATGGCTAACATGTGTATCGAAATAACCACTACCAGAGCTATATCCCCACAAATCTTGAGACACAGAAGCTTTAGCTTTCAAGAGTTTAGTCAACGATATGCAGCATGTCCCGGGTTAACACCAACAACACCGAGAAGACAAGACACCAAGAATAGACAGAATAGCTTTGAAGATTTAGATGTAGATACGCTCACATGGTGGGATTGTGTTGAACATGACCTACATAAGTATGCTTTAGATAAATACAGAGAGGCTCTTGATAAAGGTATTGCTAAAGAATCAGCTAGATTCCTCCTACCAGGAGCAGCTGAAACTAAATTATATATGAATGGAACGATTAGGTCTTGGTTGCATTACCTGCAATTAAGAACCCATGAATCTACCCAGCTAGAACATAGAGAAATAGCACAGGAGATAGAATTAATTCTTGCAGAGCATCTACCAATTGTGTATAATGCTTATAAGGACTTAAAAGGAGAATAACATGGCTCATTATGATGAATTTGAATTAGAACAGATGGTTGAAGATGTAAAAGCTAAAAGTATTGTTGAACAGTTAGCTGATGACAAGGCAGCTAAAGTAGAATTCGTCCCATTATACCCTACACAACCTTTGAAACAATCAGAAGGGAAAGCTAAAGGAGCAAGGTATTGCTATCTTGGTGAGCATTCTCTTGCTATGAATCTTAATAAATATTACCAGCTTGAGTCTATGTTAAAAGACCTTACTGACTCTGTTGATATGAAGAATACAGCAGCAGTGAAGCATTGCTGTGAAATGGCTTTACATGCTGTACGTGATTTAGATGATGATTTCATTACAAACCTGTGTGGTGTTAGAGCTAATGCTGTTGCTAGTGGTAAATACCAGTTGTATGGATATAGGAAAGCAATTCCTATAGAAGAGTTGTTAGATGCAGCTGCTAGGCACTTTCTTAAGATTATCTATATTGGTGATATAGACGAGGAGAGTGGGTTTCATCATCTAGGGCATATTGCAGCTAATTTGTTAATGATTAATACACAGGCTAGGCTGCATAAGTTATGAGAAGCTTAATTAAGCGGTATTTTTGGGGAGTTGAAGAAAGAGGGGTAGTGAAGAAGTTTGGCCTCTACCATGTTGTAGAGAGACATTTTGGACATGATGATCTTCCTTCTGTTAGGATGTGGATTAAAGTGATGGAATCCGCAGCTTTAGAAAGAGACAGAGAATATGTATATACCACTTTACGAGATCATTGTTATGTGTTAGAATTAGATTACTGGGAAGTGAGAAAATTTTATAAACATTTATTTAAATTAATGGAGGAATAAGGATGCTTGTACTTACGAGAAGAATAGGTGAATCAATAATTATTGGGGATGATATCAACATAGCTGTATTAGGTATTGCTGGTAATCAAGTGAGAATTGGTATTAATGCTAAGAAGAATGTGCCAATCTATAGACAAGAAATTTATTTAAAGATACAAGAAGACAAAAAGCAACAAGGAGAGTAATACATGTTAGTCAGGATGACAAGCTGCCCTCATTGTGGTAGTGGTATAAACACACCGTGTTACGCAGAGTTTACAGACGGTTATAAATGCTTTACATGTGGGATTGCAAAGAGTTATAATAAAGAGCGCCGTGCCTTTATGAAAACTCCAATAACCAAAGCTGCTAAAGACGTGCCACTACCTCAATATACGAGTAATCCTCGGGAGTTCAGTTTAGAAACTCTGTCCTGGTTATACAAATACTATATTCGAGATTCTGAAATCAGGAATGCTCCTATATGGTATCAAGATAATAGTTTAATCTTTCCTGTAATACAAGATAATGAAGTTGTATTTTATGTACAACGATTCTTTCCTGATAAACGTATAAAGAATGTAGGATATAAACACGTGGATAAGTTTGAAAATGGAAACAAAACTGTAGTGTTAGTAGAAGATTATATCAGTGGTGTGAGAGTTAGCGAGTTTGCCGATGTATGGGTGTTATTCGGTACTTCAATAAACTCTGGAGATGTGTCCACCCTTCTTGATAAATATAATTATATAAAAATATGGTTAGACGGTGATAAGCCTGGTATGACTGGGGCTTATAAGATGGAAGACCAGTTAGTGAGAAAGATGATATATCTTAAAAAGAAATTCCCATATAAATATGATGTGTCATGGCATGTTAAGCTTATCATAACAGAGAAAGACCCGAAAGAATATTCACCTACCGAAATTGAGAGGATTTTATATGAAAACAATTGATCGTTTATTTTTAATATTGTGGGTACTAACTTACCTACTATTGTTAGAAATGTTCTATAAACAAAACCTCACTTACGTAAGCAAAGAGTATGAAGTTGTAGGTCATTCTGTTGTTGTCACTACAGGATTATTGAATTTTGTAAATAATAAACATGAATTGGCAAGTATTATTGGACATGAGATAGCTCATTTGGAGTTAGGACATAATAGAACAAAAGAACATTCTTATCTTGACGAGTACCATGCTGATATGTTAGGCTTGTATTATGTGAGACGAGCAGGGTATAGTCCATGTGGAGCAGCCCAATTATGGGGTAGATTAAAAGGAGATATAATATCCTTATCCCCCACCTCGCACCCTATAAAGATTACTAGAGAGCAGTATATGACTCTTCCAGATTGTAGTACAGTGTTAGCTAAGGAACCTGTAACAAAAGAGGATGCAGAAGCTATATGGGCAGAGATGAAGAAATCAATACGGCTAGATATTAGAAGAAAAGTGATATTCCAAGTATGGGATAGACCAATAATTAATGCGTTTGCTATAAGTAGAGTACAGGAGGTAATACGATGAGGACATTAAATTTTAAGAAGCTTGATCCAGCTGCACGAGTTCCTGTACGAGGATCAGAGTATGCAATGGGTTATGATTTAAGCTTCTATAAAGTATCAATAAATGCAAAAACTGTAGACTATCATACGGGATTAGCAGTGGAGATTCCTCAAGGGTATGGGGGATTTCTTATTCCCCGTAGTAGTGTAGGTATAAAAGGTTTACGCTTAGCTAATACAACAGGTGCTATAGACTCTGATTATCGTGGAGAGATTGTTATTAAAACAGATAAAGACTCAGAGTTTGAAATACCTGAGTATGGAGATAGGATAGCACAGCTAATCATAACTCCTGTGTTACAATTACCCATTGATATAGTAGATGAATTAAGTGACACAAGCCGTGGAACTGGAGGGTTTGGCTCAAGCGGTAGATAATAATTGGGAAATGGAGTGCATAATGCAAGATGTAGACAAAAAATTACAACAATCTATTGAGATTGAAACAGCTTTACTAAAAGCTATGTCTAAGAGAGAAAATTTTGAAACATATGCAGATATAATTAATAGGAAACGAGTATTTGAAGCAACGGATTTATTATTAAATGATTACCAGAAGTATTTTAAATTATATAACGAACACTCACAAGTCGATTTCGAATTGTTCTACACGCAATTCTGTCAATCTTGGCACACTACTGATCTTGATGATGAGACTATTGATTATTATCGTAATTATGTGTTTCCTGCCATAGAGAAAGCTAAAGATGATGAAGTTGAGTCTAGTCTACTAGGATTAATACAGAAACAAACCCTAGATTCTATTGTAAACCTAGCGCAACAGGATTTTAACCCAGACAAAATTGATGAGTTAGTAGATAGATATAGGACGAAACAAAGCCAGATTATAAGGGAGTATGATAATGATTGCTATAATATTGCTAATATTGATTTCGGAGTGCTTAACAAACAACAAGGAATACCGTGGTGTCTTCCCTCTCTTCAAGCAGGTCTTGGGAGTCTTGTTAAGGGCCAGTTTGTTGTGGTTAGTGCTGATTATGGAGCTGGTAAGTCTGCTTTTGTCTTGTCTCAAGCTGTCGAAGCATTTCGTTATCTTCATGAAAAAGATATAGATAGACCAATCCTTTATTTTAATTCAGAAGGTACAGAAGCTGATGTTTATGCTAGGTTCTTATCTAATCTATACAAAGATAAAGTCAGTGCTGGTTTCGAAGCTATTCTGGATAATATAGATAGAGTTAAATCTGCATTCAACAGAGTTTATGACACTAACAAATTCTTAGTGTTTCAGATTGCTAGTAATAATCTTGCCTATCTTAAATCAAAGATACAGAAGTATAACCCTTCATTAGTTATTATAGATATCTGTGATGTATTAGCAGCAGAAGAGACTCCGTCTCTATTGAAAAAACTTTATGATAATTTACGATTGATATCTGGGACATATTGTCCTATAATAGGCACTACCCAATCAGGGAATACAGAGTATCTTGATAAAGAAACTGGTAAACTCAAGACCGTGAAGTGGCTGGGTGATAAATCATTGTATGGGAGTAAGACAGGTAAAGGTGGAGCAGCAGATACAATCATTACTATTGGTAAAGATGAAGCTAATTCTGCCATTAGATATATAAACACTCCTAAGAAGAAACGTGGCATACCTGTTAAGGTGACATGTGAATTGGAAGATATATACAGTAATTACAAGGAGTTTTCGTTTTGAGTATATTAGTAATGGATTTAGAAACTACTATCAATAGTGAGAAACACGGTCCTGCTGCTAAGGACCCAGTGAATGACTTCTACACTATCATTTATGGACAGACAGCAGAAGATGTCCATGTAGTGCATAATAAAACTGGTTTTGAGAGAGAACCAAATTCACATTTCTTTAGATTATTAGATGAAACGGATTTAGTGGTGGGACATAATCTCCCTTTTGACCTATCATATATTTGGAATAATCATAAGTTTAAGATGTGGATGTTAGAAGGAGGGAGAATATGGGATACGCAATTAGCTGAGTATCTCATGTCTGGGCAAAGACATGCATTCCCTAGTTTAGGGGAATTACAGCGTATCTACTTGGGTACTAAAATAAAAGAAGATAGAATAAGTAAGTTATACAAGAAGGGAATAGGAGCAGATAGATTCTTATCTATAGAAACTAGATGTCCTAGATTGTTTAACCTTTACGACAAGTATGCAAGAGATGATGGGGAAACAACAATAAAAATATATCATGAGCAAGTGAAACGTGCTAAGAAATTAGGTATGACAAAAATAATACGCTTGTTCAATGATTATCTTTTGTCTCTAATACAATGTATGAATACAGGGATTGTCGTCGATAAAATAAAGTGTGAACATACATTAAGAGATTTTAAAGTGAAATCTATTGAGCTGTTGCAGAAAGCGCAACAACTTATAGAACCCTATTGGGCTGATCCTAGATTACCAGAGTTCAACGTAAACTCGCCTACTCATAAGTCGGCCCTATTATTTGGCGGGGAAATAAAATGTGTTGTTAGGGAACATGTAGGACAATATAAGAACGGTACAGACAAATTTAAGAATGTAGAATACATGGTAGAGGTGAAAGGATTTCAATTACCTAAAAGTTTAACTAAAGAATCAAAAATAAAGGGAAGATTTGCGACAGGCTCCAATGTCATACAGAAAATAATAGAGATTGGAGATAACGACATAGCCACAGAATATTGTAAGCTGCAAGTGGAAGCTATGAATATTCATAAGATGGCAAATACTTACTTGGAGGCATTCCTGAGCTTAGACATAAAGAACAGATTATACCCGAATTTCAACATTACGAAAACGGCCACTAGTAGATTGTCTTCAAGTAATCCAAATTTACAGAATGTACCATCTAAGGGTCCTATGGCTAAATCCATTCAGGGCTGTTTTGTGGCTCCTGAGGGCTGGAAATGCGTGCAGATAGATTTTAGCCAGTTAGAGATATACGTTGTTGCTTGGCTGTCTGGTGACGAGAAGATGACTAAAGACCTGTTAAATGGTGTAGATTTCCATTGCTTACGTCTATCATGGGCATCGTCCTTAGCTAATAATAAAACGTATGAAGAGATATACAACCTTAGTAAGGTGCAGGAGGTTCCAGAATGGTCCTTGAAGAGGTCTAAAGCCAAAACAATTAGTTATCAGAAGGCATATGGAGCTAGTTATAAGTCTTTAGCTCGTACAACAGGGTTGGAAGAAGACTTAGTAAAAGAAATATTTGATAAAGAAGATAAGATTTATTGGCGTGTTAAGTGTTTTAATGACCACGTATTCTCTCAAGTAGAGCAGACAGCAGAACCATCACATGCTAATCATATTCCAGAAGTGTTAAAGAAAGGAGGAGTAAATGGCAAAAGGTTTAATAAGGAAGGCTTTGAACTCCTTCCAATTCAACAAGGGGATAAAATTCATTTTGATGAGAGCTACAGTCGTCATTGTGGGTATTATCAGTCTATCACTGGCAAGCGATATGCATTTGAAGAATACGCGAGAGTCAATAAAGATGGAAGTATTAGAGTTGGGTTCAGCCCCACACAAACTAAAAATTATCAAATACAAGGGACAGCTAGTGATATCCAAGCTGTAACAAGCGCAGCTCTTCTCCCCTTATTATTGAAGCATTCAGATAAAGTACAATTTATCAATGAGATACATGATAGTAAATGGTTTTATGTAAAAAGTGAGTTTTTAGACTTGATTGTTCCTAAATTATGTGCCATACTAGAAGCAACACCTGCGTTGTTTAAAAAGTATTTAGGAATAGACATGCCGTTCCATGTACCAGTTGATGCGGAAATAGGGGATAATTTTGCAGAATTAGAAACATATAATAGGAGAAAATAATGGCTACATTCAATAATATAGCATCATTCGTAAGAATAGAAAAACTTAAGAGGGGTAATAGCCCTTATGTACAAGTGATACATATTCCTAATTCTGGTCCACTAGCTGGAAAAGAAGTAGGAGTAGGAAATTTTGCAACTAGATTTGACAAACCTACCATAGATGTGCTAAAGTCATTAAAAGAAGGTGATATAATCACATTAGAAGTGGAGCAGCCAGAAGGGACTAAGTTTAGAAATCTTATGGATGTAACTAAAGGAGAGAAGAAAAAATTTGCGAAAGCCGCCTCAGGCGACTATAATGATAGAGCAGCTAAAGGACAAGCATTGAATCTAGCAATGCAAGTAGCAATAGCAGAAGGACGGGCACATGATGATGAATATATATTGTCATTGATCCCTAGGATGTTAAAACTCGGAGAGGAGGTACAAAATGGTACTAGTAAAGGATTATCAGGAACTACGTCAGCAATTCAAAATAGCGCAGCGCAAAAATCAGCGTCACAAAAATCTACAACGGCTACTAGAGAACAAAGTAGTGCAGCTTCCTCCACTATCGGAGCGACCAAAACAGACACCGGATCCGAAATAGACGCGACCAGTACGGAATTGGATGACCTTTTCGCCGGAGACTTGTAATGGGTTTCCTATCAACAGTAAGTGCATGTATGGTGGCTATGAAGCTCCTACATGTCACTGATGCGAGTTGGTTGCTTGTTATGCTTCCCTTTGGGATAGAGATTTTATTTAAGATACGACAGAAGTATAAAGATCTAAAGAGACAACGGGAGTTGTATCAAGCCCTACAGGACATCGTAGATACTAACAAGGATAAAGATGAGTGATACAATATTAAACGTCGAATGTGATGAAATAATATATAGAGCTGCATTTGCTGTACAACGCACTGGTTATATCATAACAACAAAAAATGGGAATAGTAGGGATTTAGCAGATCGATTCACTAAGACAAAAATAATAAAAATGCTTAGAGAAAAAGAAAAAGAGCTAAATATCCATTATACCCTTGAAAGATATACTATCGTTGAACCTGTAAATCATTGCTTAAGAATAATAAGAAACA
>Ga0213864_10000177_pt1 | contig 28561 bp, 55 predicted proteins | sample PICome_5_FD_160078 | JGI IMG/M metagenome (GOLD analysis project Ga0213864, IMG submission 160078) | Coastal seawater microbial communities near Pivers Island, North Carolina, United States - PICO247 | ecosystem: Environmental > Aquatic > Marine > Coastal | place: USA: North Carolina... | reverse complement strand
AACACCTGGTTTCATGGTTAAAAATCAATGAGTTCACGAGTTGTTGTTGTAATGGATTGAAGTTCTTCAATAGGACATAGCCTCATTTGATCGTGTGTGCTGACACTGTTGTTGTGATTCCATTTGACTTTGATGTAGTTGCGTTTAGCACCACGAGTGTTTGATTGGGTAATGATGTCAACTACTACACCATAACGTTGTTGCTGACGACTGGTGTATTCCTGTATACCTTCAGGTGTTGTTGCACATGACCCATAGAGCTTGGGGCGCTCAGCAACATGTTGTCCGATTGAGAACTTAGCTTTTGCCATAGGTAAAGGCCCTGACAAGCAGGGCCATAACGATGTGTGATCAAGCAGCAGATGCGTTGGTATCAAGGATAGGTTCACCAAGGCCTGCTTCCTTCATGCGATCCAACATGCTGCACATGATGGTGGCATGCTCTTGTGTCTTGGACATAAATGCCGTGGCACGTTCAGCACTCATGGTGTGTACTGTGCCATTGGCTTCAGTGTATGCCCAGGAGCCATCGGGTTGTGGCTCACCTTTCTCTATTGCGAGACGTTCGCAATTACGTACGTACCTAATCTCCAGGTTATGGACATCGGTAAGTCCTTCTTGATCAATCCATGTCAGGCCAACGTTGTATCGACGTTCACCATCCATAAATCCATGGGGTTGAGGGATGAGATGTTTGAATACAGAAAACATGATGAGTTGAGTGAGTGAACAGTTGGTAGAGGCAGTGGGAGTTGAACCCACAAGATCAAATGATCAACGGATTTTAAGTCCGCAGCGTATACCAATTCCGCCATGCCTCCAGGTCTGGGACTTACACAGCAGTGACAAGGGTGCTGATGCCCAGGTTGTTATGCAGACTCTAGCTGTTGCTCACGTAGTTTGAGTGCAGTCTTAAAGACTGTTTCAATCTCATGACGTTCTGAGTCATCGAGTCGTTTGTTACAGACATCTGCAATCTGATCGACATGCATCACACCATTATTAACGGTAAGTTGAATGGTGTATCTAGGTTCTTTGTCAATCATGCAGAGTACAATCATATGCTTAAACTGTTGAACACCTTTGGCATAGTTACCTAATCCAACACAGTTGCGTACAGTGCGGCCCCAGTGCGCAAGTTGATGTGTATCCCTGGGCTGGAGCAATGTGTATTTAGTTGTGTCATTGTATGTGATGTTGATTGGTTCAGGGAATAATTTTTGAGGTAAATCAATGTTTGGGTTCTTAACTTTCCATGTTTCTTTCATGACATGATCATGCCATTCATTGATACGCCAACGTCTTGGCTTTAGGTTATCAGTCATACCAGCATTAATACATTGTTCAATCATTGACATGGTGTCATAAAGATCTCTGCAAAAGAACCTATACAAACCAGTGGCTGAATTTCTGTGCACATAATTGTTTTCTTCAGCTGCTTTAATTTCTTTGTCATAGAAACGTTTAAGCATATTAATAAAAGAATCAAATGGTACGTTGTTGCGTATCCACTCAATAGAGCCATGTTTGGTACTAATATTTAATGCTTCAAACATTTCATAATGATTTTGTAGTACATCAGGATTTGCATCAGGATAAATCTGATAAATAAATGAGAGTGAATCAAGATACTCTGCAACGCAATTAACTGGTTGACAAATGGTTTGAATACTGCCTCTCAATTGTGCATTCTCATATAGTGATTGAGATTTGATAAGTGCATTTGATAAGTATTTACAGAACCAAGGACGATCTAGTATTGAATCAAATGCTTGTGTCTTTGTCATCTGCCTAATCTTTTTCAGATGATAGTCAACAGTATGTTCATATGTTTCAAAGTCATGTGTATTACCACTGAATGCATGAGTTTTCATCCAATAACATTCTTGGGCCATGCAATAGTACAAGCTATTGCCTTTTGTAGTTAAACGATCAAATTGATAAGATCCAAAAGAACCGTTCCATGTAGGTATAGATTTAAAGAGCTGTTGTTCCCAAGAATTAATTGCCTCAAAGATACGATAGTTGTTACCGTAAGATTTAACTGTATGGTTGCAATCTACGTCACGCCAATAGTTTCTCTTATATCCTTTCTCTAACATCTCTTTATTGATAATCAGAGTTTTATGTAACCATTCGGTACGACCAATCTTAGTACGATCCATCTGATCAATATCATCTACATAAGCTGGCTTGTCGTATTCATAATTATGAAATATTTTGTTGTTGAATTGTTTTAATGCAGTTGAGTTATTCCTGAGTGCAACGGAGATGCCATAGATGTAATCAGCATCTTTATCACGTGGCATCCATGCTGCAACCCAGAATTGTTTTAGGTGATAGATAACTGCCAGGGGCTGAGGACTTTCACCAATTACAGGTTTTGTAAATAAATGGAATGCATGTGATGCAGGCTCTTTGTTGATTGCATCAATTGCTAGTTGCTGATCAGAGAGTTTAACTACATTCTCTGGAATAAGACCAAGTGATGTTACGTTACCTTTTGGGTACTTAACTGTCTTGGACTTTGATCCAGTAGTAGTAGCCAACTTCTTAAGTGTTTTGTCATACTTGATGACTTCTTGTTGCAGGTTAGAAGGAAGAGAGAAATGCATGATAGAAGATGAGATAGGTGAGATAAAAGAGAGAAGTAAACGTACGTATAGAGGATATACTCCTGGTACGCTCTTTGAGGGGTGTGGGGATACCTGGGACTTATACAGTGTAGTACTGATGCCCAGGTATTAGTAAAACTTATGGGCGGTATAGGTTTAATGCCTGGTACATACCCATAAGTTCTTACATTAGATCAAAGCGTCACTAGGGACAAGCTCCCAGGTAAGACACATTGACTCAAGATATTGGACAAGGTCTGGCTGATGAATGGGAATAGTTTCTGCTTCGTCCACATCAAAAGATGTGTAGCAAAGTCCTGGACCATATTCTTGAGGACTCCATAAAGTTTGAGAATAGAGGAGCCGTGCATCTTCCAGAACTGCTTCAACATGAGCAATGCCATTTTCAATAAAGAATGAAGTGAGTTCAATGATCATTAGTTGTCCTTGTAGCTTGTGTACGTTGTACGAATGTAGCAGTTATTACGATGCCACATACGTGCAGTTTCGTACTCACTATAGAATCTTTCATTGTTGGTGACGTTAGCTTTAGCACGTTCCACAGCACAGGCTGCCAAGTTGATGCGATCAAATAATGAGAGTACGTCTGGATAGTTAGACATGAGTTGAATGGAAAATGAACGGACAATGGATGAGTTTAAGGACATCCCAGGTCCTGGTACCTACTTCATTTTGTAGCGTCTGGAAATGCCTGTACCTCTGAGACCAGTGGTGCCATGGACATTGCCATTATGAATGTTGTAGTTGATGCTTTGGTTAAGAGCACCAAGACCAGTTTCAGCAGTGACTGATTTGAATCCACGTTCTGTTATGTTACCTTTGATACGTATACCAAAGATCTTTAACAGTGTGATTTCTTTGTCAAAGTTGATGAATGATTTGTTAGTCATTGTTAGCGTACGTAGAGAAAGCCACCGAACATATCGCATAATTGCGGATGTTCTAGTAGTTGATCTATATGGAAACGTATGCCTTTAGCAGGTGCTTTCCATGATGCTGACTTGTAAACATTGCCATCTTTGTCAATGAAACAAAAGACAGAATTGTCTTGAATTAGCTTAAAGTACTTCTTACCTAAGTGGTAAGTAAGTGTATTCATAGATGAATTGGGATACTGTTCTGCCCACTGCTGGGACAGAACATCACATAGTTTTTGGACAGATTGTTGAATGTTCATTGTGAGTTAACGATGTCGTCAGTGATGTAATCAATAATTTCATCATTGTTACCTTGAAGAATTTCATCAGAAATTGCTTCATTAATTGACTCTGAATAATCACAACTTACAATGATGTAATTAGTCCCGTCAATTTCAATAATCTCTTTGTAAATAATTTGTTTCATTGTGATCAGATGATTTGGATTCCTGTACCACCAAGGGCTACGTCTTCCCCCTGGTACTCATCATCCTCAGTGTGATGATTGAGATACCACTCAGCCCAACGAAGGAATTGTGATGGGCTATAGATGGCAGCACGTTCGTTGTTGCCGTAGATGTGGACATAGACTTCGTTACCGAAATATGTGGATTGTTGCCCACACTCAATGCCACGTTCTTCAATTTGTTTGATTCGTTCTTGAACTTGAGTGTTCATGGTGTTGAGTTCAGTTGTGTTCATGTTTCCTTAAGGTTTGGTGTTAGTCAGATGTTAGCCCGATCACTGGAGTGATTCGGGCATGAGACGATCAATGTCATCTTGGTCTTCCATGTTGGTCATCACGAAGCGTTCACCATCTTCTGTGATGAAGCCACCGATGAAGCCAGCACCACAGCGTTCTGCAGCTTCTTTCATCTTGGCAACAAATTGCATAGCTTCGAGACGCCTGGAGTCCAGCGCATCAGGGATACGTGGGAGGTTAGAGTCTTGTGTCATTGGATTGAATTGATTGAGTACAGGGTCAATGTACCAGGATTGTCAAGGAATGGCAAGCCATGGAGCCTAGGACTTACATAGTCTGGTGAGACCAATGCCTAGGTGTATGTCATTATAATGGATGTGTTATGTCATCATTTGCTGTTTGCGAATGGCAAATAGATGCGTCATCAATTTCTTTTGCAAGTGCCAAGAGTGCATCGCAAGTCCAAGCAATACCAATATTAAGCAAAGGATCAGGGTCTATTCGCCCCTCCCATTTGATTTTGTATAGTTGGCTTGCAGTGGTACGTAAAGAGGCAGCAATACGTGCATATAAGACTGGTGAGGCAGAACCATATCCACCACCAGCTTCAATTGCTGAATTAATGACGGCTTGTGCGGCGGGTGATAGTTCAGTCATAAGTAAAAAATGAATAGAATGTTACACATAACAGATGTGTTATACGGCTACATCCATGTAGTTGATGTCGGGCTGTGGGTAGAACACAGGTACATCTGTTTGGATGTCAGTGATTACTGCACCCATATGACGTTGGATAGTTGGCCATTGTTCAGTGAGCCAGTCACATGCTCCTTGTTTGGAGATGAACTTGACTTCACGGTACTTTTCCTTGTCATTTTGATTGAATGCACGGTAGGTAATGATTGTTCCTTTGGGTTTAGTCATTGTGTTTCAGTTGATACTGTTTGATTGTAACTGTGTTGATCTAAGGATATGTAATCTAGATCACATCCTCTTGGACTTGGATTGGCAACAATGTAGCAGTAGGTAATTCTTACTACTGCCATGGAATCAATTAATGATCTTCCACTTGATCTAAACCTTTGGTTCTTCTGTTGCTTTTCCGCTGGTGCAATCTATGAAGCAATACGTCGTGGTTACTGATCAGGCTCATCGTTGCCCTTGGTACCAGACTTAGCTTCTTTCATTGCGTACCACCCAGTCAAGCCAATAGCTAATGGTGCCATACCAAATGGTACAGCACATAGAGCTAACACACTTCCAATCAAGATTGTGTCTTTGATTCGTTCTCGTTTTGATTGCATGATTCCTCTTGGTGTTGTTCCATGATCTTGTTGTATTCTTCCTCACCGATAGTTTCTTTACAATAATTTAAGATTGCATCCATGAAATCTTGTTCAGTCCATGTATTAAGCACTGAATCAACAGGATCATTCTCATCCCAATTAAATGTGATTTCGTCATCGTTGACGGTTGCTGTAATGGTCATGGCTTTGTAAGTAAAGTGAACAGCCTGGGACTTACACAGTGTAATTACTGTTGCCCAGGCATATGGTTATGTATCAGCAGTAACGTGGCCTGGTACTCGGATACATTCTTGCGTAGTCATTGGAGAAGCTGAGTTCCCAGTTCGAACTGGTTGTTGTATCTCCAAGACTAGGCTGGTCGATGATTTGATATTCGTCTGCGAGTTGCATGTACTTCCTGAGCGCTTGCTTCTTCGAGAAGATGCAGTGCGTTTCTTCGGGGTAGCCTTGCTGGTACCACCATCCACCTTCCTCTGGTCCACCGTACCTGAGAACGGTTTCGTGGAGCGTGATCGTGGTTGGTTCTTTGTCTTCGAATTGGATGTGCGTTTGGTAGTTCTGGATAGCCCAACGTGCTTTCCAGGAGTTGGGGTAGAAGGCTTTGAGTTCTGAGAGATAAGACATTTGAGTTCGTTGAGTAGAGTGGTAATGATGCAGGACACCAACACAATAATGATTGTGATGATGTCATATTCTTGATACTTATTCGTGTCAGTCATAGTCTTCTTCCTCTTCAAAAAGATTTACTTCATCGAAGAAATCTTCTTCGCATGGATCACTCATGCAATCGGAATTTAGCCAAGGCCAAAGATGTGACTCTTGTTCAAGCTGTTCAAAATCAGTCATGGTCCTCCATCATTAGTTTGACAGCGATGTCACTAAGGTACTCTTGTGCACCATCTTCAGCCCATCCATCTTCATCCCATCCATCTTCCATAGCAGTGCGTTGTTCATCTGCAATGTCATTTAAAATGAAGATCTGATCTTCAGTGTACTCTTGCTTGATTCGATCGTTATTCATTGGTTTGAATTGAGTAAAGGACAGTGATCAGTTTAAAGACATGATCAGGTCCAGTAATTAGAGTTGTGCTTCGATAATATCAGCTAGTTGATTGAAGTCCAGTTCTTCATTGTCATTAAGATATGCCAATGATGTAAGGGATTTTCCCATGCGCTCTTCTCTTACTGTTGGGTTGGTCTCTTCAAGACCTGCCCACTTCATTACTGAGGTAGGTAACGTTGCTTGAGCTATCACACCATCAGAGTGGTAGCCATAGTAACCTTCTTCTTCATGCCAGTATTGATGATCGCTTTGGTTGTCTTTGTCATACAAATCTGTTAGGACTCCGAGACAGCAGTAGCAATCTCCTTCGCGAAGTCGACCGCCAGTCTGTTTGTATTCACCGCTACGCAGAGCAGTGATCCACTTGTTCTTGACGTACTGATTCATGATTTGAATTGAGTAAGAGGCATAGACAGTTTAACGTCATGTCTAGGACGGATCAATGATCAGTTAGCAGCCTGGACCGTAGTACTCACTACGATCTGTTGGACATACTGTACCAGGATTACTAGAGGCCTGGTGCATCTTGAATGAAAGGATACATCCAATCACCAGCATACCGATGATACCGATGGCAGCAACGGGGTATAGGGGATGAACACCTCTGGCATACGTATCGAGATGTACGTAGTTACCAGGGCGTAGTCTCACGGTGTGTTTCATGATGTGAACTCCTTAATGTCTTCGATAGCTTTGGTCTCTTGCTCTGTGATTTCGATAGGGTTACCACGTTTGGTGTCATGGAATACCTTAATACCGTTACGGTATCTGATTAAGCGACACCAGTTAACGTCATTGACTGGAGCCCATGCTGTTACGAAGGCATTGTCTTCATATGTTTTGGAGCACACCATCCAGTTCTTATCCCTAGCTAATTGAGAATAACTCTCAACAAGTTCATGGATAGTTTCTGAGTTGGTTGGTTGGCGTTTGGTTGGCATTGACTTAGTTCTTGGCATTGTCGTTGGCAATAGTTGTCACCAGTCGTAGTTAGATAAATCACCCTGCACCTCAGGGGATATGTAGTCATAGTACTCCTGGAACTGTTGCTGCAGCTCCTTGACACCCGTAGGGAAGTCATTGATGGTAGTCGTTGCCATGGACTTCCACCCAGTACCACGATTGATCTCATAGTGAAGCTGAGTGAATTGACCACCACGCCAGACGATGCGTTCTTTGGGATCAGGCTGGTAGATAAGCATGGTTTGAGTTGATGCGTAGTACAGTGAGCAGTTTAAGGACATACTCAGGTCCATTGATCACTTGTTCTTAGGTAGAACAAACGCTTTGTCATTGGGTACCACTGCCTTAGCAATGGTAACTCTTGCTTGATCAATAGAATGCTTGATGCTTTTGAACTCTGGAACCTTAGCATTATCCACTGCATTTGCTGTAGCATGCAGAAGATTACTTAAGTTCTTGCGAATGTTTAATGCAGTCATGGTCGGTTAAGATCAGGTTAACTTGCAGGATGTTGAGTCCTGCTGAGGCCCAAAGCTTAGTGCCATGGGCCAGAGCAGAAGTCAGTCTTCGATACTGAACTTACGCAACCACCGAATCAATGAGCGATTCTTCTTACACTTCTTATCTAGCACCATTGCAAATGGCACAAGACCCTGGAACTCGATAGCACCATCTTGCCACTGATAAAACAGCTCAAGACATTGCTGACGTTCTGCCTCTAGTTCGGCATCTAGTTGCTCATCTCTACGCGCCAGGAGTCTGGCATCGTCGATCAGCATTCTTTCAACAGCTTGGGGAGTCATAAGATCCTCTTGGGTTGAGTTGAGTTGAGTGTCTGCGTGTAGGATGCGCAGCCCCCTGGTACTTACTGATTCAAGTACCTTGCGTGGATGCAATGCTTTGCATCACCTAACGGCCCACTGAGTGTCACTAAGCGGTGCGTGTCTGGTTGCTTCTTGCACTCAGCAGTTTGCTGCACATTGAGTGCCCGCTGGGCAATAACTCCAATAGTTAATCCTGTTGCTGCACCAACTAGGATTGAAAGAAAGGCATTGACAGGAAATTTTTCCATAAAAGATTGCATGGTTAATTAAAGCCACCCTCAGTGGGTGGCAATAACTGGGTAGGGGATTGCACCCTACCTCCCGCTTTAACGGATTAGCCTACAAAATCTTCAGGATCAATGAGATACAACAAGCACATAGCAGAATAAATCTTGTGCTCATCCCAGTCTTGTGCTTCAGGATGTAACTTAATAACTTCCTGGAACTGGTCAACAAACCATTGAGCATCTGCTCCATACACAGGTACGGAACCGATCTCATCATTTGCAATAACCTTGTTTGCAATTTCAATAAGTGTCATTGTGTTGAAGTAAGTTGTGCGGTACCCATCTCCGCTGTGGGTAATAGCTGAGACCAGGAGTTGCACCTGGCCCTCCAGTATCTGGAGTACTACAGCTCAGCTAGATCAGCGACAGCATTCTTCGCTGCAATACTGCGTAAGCTTCAAGCGAAGGCTATACAGTTCGTCAAGGTACTCCTTGTTGGCACCGTCGTGCCATTCCTTTCTATACGCAGTAAAAACTGCGGACTCAAGAAGATCAATCTCTTCTTGTGTGAAAGAAAGAGCTTGTTCGGTCACAGGAATCTCCTGTTGTGCGGTACCCATCTCCGCTGTGGGTAATAGCTGACCCCGGCATTGCACCGGGGATGACCGCTTTAACGGATCAGCCGAGGTTGTCAGGCAGCTCAACCAAGTCTGCAATCACCTCAGTGATTATGTCCTGGCTAGCGCCTGCACTCTTCAGACCCCATACGGCAATCTGAAGTGCCTGCTCTCTCGATAAAAGCTGGCTGTGTCCTTCTTCCATCCAGAAACGAATGGTCTCGAAGGCTCTCTCACCGAGTTCCTCCCTGGTAGGAAGCAACAAACCTTCTTGCTGAAGGCTGTTGTCGGTGGCGGTGTTGAAGACGCTCATGGCGCTCCTGTTGTGTGTGGTGCCCATCTCCACAGGGGGCAATAACTGAAGGAGGCATTGCACCTCCTTGGCCGCTTGAACGGACTCAGTTGGTTGGATAACCGTACGTTGTACAGAAATCCATGTGAATGCCATGCTTGTCAGCAGGCCAGTCGTGTGTTCTGCACTGTTGTGCAGTGGCTGCATCTAGCTGGCTGATACCTAGCTGAACTGCACCTGCCATTACTGTGAGAAACAGAGCGATGCTTGCGAAGTAAATGCGCTTGGTCACAGGAATCTCCTGTTGTGTAGGAGCCCATCCCTACGTACTGGGCAATAGCTGAGCAGGGATTTGAACCCCAGCATCACGCTCTACTTACGTAGGCTCAGCAGTTGATTAACAAACTGGACTAAAGGCCCAGAGTTTGTCGAGATCTTTAAGCTCAGCTTCCCAGATTTCTCCGGAAGAAAACTCTCCTTTAATCAGCATCTCTTTTGGGGCAAAAGCTTTAATTGCTTCCGGGCTAAAAGCCCAGACGCCGCTGAAAGCGTAAGAAGCGCAATAGATCTTGGTCACAGGAATCTCCTGTTGTGTAGGAGCCCATCCCTACGTACTGGGCAAAGCCTGGGAGGGGAGTCGAACCCCTCCTGCACCATCAGGCAAGTGTCAGGTGTAGATTATGAAACCAGAAATCCTGGAGCTGCTCTTCCTCAATGGTATGCACTGAGTAAGTAGCCTCAGGATCCATGGCCTGTGCTTCACCTGCTGCAGCATATGCATCGTCGTAACTACGCCATGCTGAGATGTAACCAGGGAACGGAATGTCACCGTTCTCTTCGTGAACTGCAAAGAGTTGCATGAGTTTGATGCAGTGCCGGTGCCCATCTCCGGTCGGTTAGGCAATAACTGCCAGGAGAATCGAACCCCTGGTACGGCCTGGTTACCGTCAGTTGGTGCGCTTGGCTGAAGCAATTGCTTTGCCTTGGCGGATAAGTACACTCACCTTGTATTCAGGTGTGCAACTGCCCTCAAGGCAGTCGCTTGGGTCGTGCAGTTCAACCACAACAGCGTTGTGTAAATCGACCAACCACTGCTTGGCATCTCTGCCATGATCAGCCAGCAAAGCTAGCTCAACAGTGATCCTCTTGCCCTGGATTAAGGGCCGCACTGCACTGTCGCAGCGAGCAAAATACTCTTCGGTCTTGGTCAGTTCCATTGGATTAACTCCTGGTAAGTTGAAGGAACAATCTGCGTTGTACGGATGCGCAGCCCCCGATTACCCTCAATCTCTAACAATCATTCCTGTCACCCAGGCGCGGGATTGTCCTAGATTTGACAAAAAACTTGAGGTATGTTAGAATGAGGTTACTGGTATAGCCACTCTTGCTTCGGGCGTTATTGATGCGGCGTGGAGATAACCTGTGGTATCATTCGGCCGCTTGGTGATAACTTGTCGGCGGCATTCGGCCGCAAAAAAGAACATAAGCAAATATACTTACTCCGAAAGTTTTCCACAGACTCCTGTGACTTATCCACATCCTGTTGAAAACTTCTCCCGTTGTAAGGTATTATCCCCCATCCCATCCCACCCTTTCTTTTTTTCTATACGCATACCCCGCCATATACCGGGTGTGAGATGTGTCAGATAATTTTTAGCCCAAATGGGGTATAAACTGGGTGTTTTATAAGAAAAACAAAAAATATGGCGTTTTTAGCGCCGTTAAGGCGCATAAAAATAAAATCCTGGCACGTACCAAAACACATTTATGTTTTTTGTAAATTAAAAAATTACAAAAAATCCTAATTTAACGTCAAAACCTGACAATTGCGACAATTTTGGCTTCTAACTTTGTGCGCTGTTATACAATTTGTTGGTATTTTGCTGCTGCTTGCATTGCTTTTTCTTGCTTCTCTTTATCCGGCGCATCTTCTGCTAACTCTTGGCGTTTTTCCATGATATATTTTTTAATTTCAAGAGGATTTTGACCTTCTTCTTGCATTTGCTTTGCGTTACTTGCAATGCCTTTTAAACCTAAACCACGTTTAAGGTTTGTTTCCGGATCGTTCTGTAACATTTTTACTGATCATTATGATATTTATTTTATCGCATGTACTTCTTAGGTTTTTGGATTTAAAATAAAAGTATTAAAGAGTTAAACCAAAATAAATGCCTGTTTCACCAGCAGACTTCTACGCATATAGTCAAGCAACAGGTGTGCAGGTACCTGATTCACCGGAAGAACGCGCTCAACTTGCGCCACAGGTACTTCAATTCCGCCGCAATCAGCTTAAGCAGCCCCAGGAACAGGGTATTGATCCTGTGTCCATGGGTGTGGGTATCGGACTTGCCTTAGCGGGTGCAGGGGCTGGTGCGATGGCCCTAAGAGGACGTAACAGAATTCCTAAATCTACCAAAACTACAGGTCAATCTGGTGTAAAAGTTGAAGATTTAAGTAGAGCAGCAAATGTTGGCAAGAGTAAAGAACCTACTCGTCAAGATGTTTATCAACAAGTTGAATTTAAACCAGTAACTGAAAAAGATCGCGCAGACGAATTGATAAATGAATATAGACAAGGAATTGTTGATAGGGAAATTGATAGAGAAGATAAAGTAAAAAAAGAAATTGTTGCAATGAAAGAAGGTGCGGCAATGCGTGTTATTGATCAGCTGAGGGCAGAAGCTAAACAAGAAAGAGTTGCAAAGAATACTTCGGATCTTGCAGCACAAGCCAGTGAAACTGCTCAAGCAATGGCACAAAACACATTGAGCAATATTCAAAAACAACAAGCACCTGCTGTATCTGATCAACAAATTAACGCTGTTGGTTCTGGTGAAGATCAGATGACTGGTCGAGTGCGTCAACAGCTACAACGTGATGAAGACATCAATTTAATGGAAGTCGATGTATTAGAAGATATTAATACTGAAAACATTAATATGATGATGGAAGAAGCCGATCCTTCTCAGATGATTGGCTACGAAGCTGACACTCCCATGAATCAAGCAGCAGCACAAACTGCTGGCATGGTTCCAGTAGATCAAATTGAAGGGGTATTACTTCCCATGAGCGCCCAAGAGTTTAATGAAAAATATAGAAAACAATTTGAGGCTCAATTTCCAGAAGAATTAAATCCTGAAATTAAATCCATTCCCAATGTACGTGCGCGTAAATACGAATCAGAAAATCCCCTGGTCGAAGGAGAAACGATTGAATCAGTGTTAACTGGTGAGGCACCTGTCATTGAAGAAACAATGCAGGGCGGAAAAATGAGAGGAGGAAAGATTAATGAAGCAGGAGATGTTATTTACTACGGTTCTTCTTCGCAATACGAAAGTGCAGACACAGGAGTTAAGTCAAAACAAGGCAGTGGTAAACAATATAAAGCGTTTGCTCAACTTGCAAACGCAATGAATCGAATGAGTGATCAAGAGTTGTATAGTTTACTGCCTACCCCTGGGACGCAATCTCAACAAGTTGTATCAAAGGAACAAGCTCAACGTAATCGTCTTGCTCAAGAAATTTTACGTAATAGAGCTGTCAAGTCTTTAAAAAAAGGTTACGAACCAAGCCCAGAGCAATTAGATATTTTAGAAAGAACTCAAAAAAGTGTTGTTGCATCTGAAGATGTAAGAAGACAATATCAAAACCAAAGACCCGCTGTGTCTATTGGACCAGAAGCAGATGTTGCTCGTGCCATGTCTGCTTTGCGTACAGGTATGGAAGTAGATCCTTCAGAACCTAGCGCTTATCCAAAGGCTTATTATCAAGCATGGGGAGAAAAAAAACCGGGACAAAAAACACGTGGACCAATCGCTGGAGTTAGTGCCTCAACCGTGTATACAGGAGCAGCAGCTGAAGCAGCCGGTCCTGTTTTATTTACAGGAAAAAGTAAAGCCAATACAGTTTTAGGCTCTAATCCAATTGTTGGAATTGTAGATACACCAACAGGCAAATATCGTACTCAAGCAAATCCTGATATTTTGGGAACAGTTTACAATGTCGCTGGTACCCCAGAAAATCAAGCTATTGCTCGACAGGTTGAAGCTAACGCTCAACAGTTTTTATCAAATGCAATTGCTGGTGGTTTGACATTAAGGCAACCAGGTTCATCTCAACAAACGGTAATGCCGCCCACTTCTGGTATTAGACCTAAATTTATTGGTCCCGTTCCAGCAAAAGCCGCTCCCAGAACACTTACTCAAAGCTTTATGCCTTCTAGTGTTGAAGCAAGTCAACGCACAGGGTATGCGCGTTATCAACCCGGCGTATCCGCTCAGGCACCAGTAAGTCCGTTCATTGGTGAAATGGCTGGTGGCACTGTTCAACCTTCAACAAATCTCACTGATTTACAACGGTATCCAGACATTGGACGAACTACTCCTAATTTAAGCGCATCACAAGCACGCATTACTCGCGCTGCAGAATCTCCTGCGGCTAATTTCCCTTCAGTTGGTTCTATGTCTACTCAAAACATTAGTGGTCCACTACCTGCCACTGCTGCGACTTCGGGACCTTATGCTAGGTTGCAACCCGCACGCACCTCAGCTCCCCTTGACCTTGAAGCACCAGTAAGAACAATATCTCTCAATCCAGATACGGGCTTACTGCAAGTTCAAACCACTTATGACATTAGCCCCAGGGCTAGGGAAGAACTTGCAGCTAGGAATCGTCCCGCCATTGGACCGTTGACGCAATCACCTGGTCTGCCAAGAGTTGGTAATATAGTTGAAAAAGATATTATGGATACTTTTGGCTCAGAAGTAATTGGTAGACAGTTAACCGCTGAAGGTCTTCCCATAACCTATCCTCGAATGGCATCAGCAAAGGCTGTTCCATTTTATCCAGGTAAACGTGAAATGGAAAAAGGTGATTTAAGAAAAGCTCAAATGGTCAGGAATATACCAACAAGACAAACCTGGAAATTGTCTCCTGATTATCCCCTTAAATTAACTGACCCACAAACAGGTGAGCAACAAACACTCTACATGGGGGGTGGTCCGCTAAAACGTTATACAATTTAGATAACTTAAACTTTATAAATAAACGATAAAACAATGGCTGAAAAAAAGAAAAAAGATAAGAAGTGGATCCAAAAGGCTGTTGATCGCCCTGGAGCGTTTACAGCCAAAGCTAAAAGGCGTGGTATTACATCAGCACAGCTACAATCCAATGTTTTGTCTAATCCTGAAAAGTATGATGATAAAACCGTAAAGCAAGCAAATTTGCGTAAAACCCTTGTAAAATTACACAAAAACAAAAAAGCTAAAAAGTAATGCCCAGAGATCGTCGCTTAATTGATCCACGAAATTATCTCAGCAAAGTTTCTGAGTTTTTTACTCGTGGTGGCAATTACAATATTGATTACAATACTGCGTTTTCGTCTACGCCACAAAAACGCGAGCCTCCTTTTAATATAAATAGATTTACGTCTGAAGAGCTTGGCAACAAATTAGTAGCAAAAAAACTATCTCAAAACCCAAGGCTAAACTTTAACAGTGGTCATTTAGAGAACTTTTCAGTATTTGCTAATCTGGGTCGTTTTGATAGGGACACATATAACTTTGACGTTGGTGCGCCAATGGTTGAAGAACCTTTTACTCAACAACCTGATTTTCTAGAGTCAGGAGAAAATTGGGTGCAAGCATATAAAACAAGTCCAACTTTATCCAAGAGGGTAAAAAATCCAATGCCTCGTCTTAACAATCTTGATCCTTTAGGCAATTTAATGAACCTTGCCCTTAGCAAAGCTGAAGAGTCAATAGAACCACCTTCTTCTATTGCACAGTTAATGGCAGGAAAAACTAGTGATAACAAAAAAGAAACAGATAAAAAATCAGAAGAGGCTTAAGTAATTTATAATGATTGAATGGGGGGCAATAAGATGAAAGGTCAGTTGTTTTCAAGATTACTTAATTTTGCTGCTAAGAATAAAGATGTTGCACGCGATGCACTTTTTAGTGGCGGATTAAATGCTGGCCTTGCTCTTTTGACCGGGTCAGACCCTGGTACAGCGTTAAAGTATGGTCTTGCTGACGTAGCAGCATCTTACCCTGCAACCATGGCAGTAAGGAAGTTGCGCCCTGGTACGACCCGAATGGTACAAGATCCCAAAACCAAAAAAATGGTGGAGGAAAGAGTACGTTCAAAACTTGAGATGCCAGTAAACATCGGTGCATCTGTTTTATCAGGTATTGCTGTTGCTGGTGGAGAAATGCCATCAATAATGCCTAGTAACATCTCCCAACCTCAACAGATCATGCAACAAAACATTCAGCGTGATCTGATTAATCAAGGTGTGCTTGCTGGTCGCCTGGGTATGCCTAATGCTTACTTTCCTGGCACCATGCTCCAGGCACAGGGTCTAGAAGGTACCTATATGCGTCAGCAGCTAAAAGAGATGATGCAACCTCAGCAGTATGACCTGGGTGGCATTGCTGCAAACATGGGTGCGATCGTGGGGGTCTAATGCCAATACTCACTGACTTACGAAAAGGGTGGCAAGCAGCAGTTTCTGCAATGCGGCCAACTGAACTTGGCGATAAATATGCCAAGGGTAAAAAAGAAACAACAGCTGATCTTAACGATGTTTATAGAAGTCATACCGTACTTCCTATAACCCAAGAAGCCCGAGGTTTTTATAAAGATCTTTCAAGGCAAGGTGTTACGACAAAAACTCCCGCTCAGATGACCGGTGCTGTTGCAGCACGTTTATTAACTGATCTTGGGGAAGACGGTACACGTAAGATGTACTGGCGGTATAACCACCCAATGGCTATTGCCGATAAAATTGCAGAGCAAGTAGTCGGTAGTGATATTTATCAATACAGCCCAACTCAACGTGCAGCCATTCAACTTGCTTCTGTTGGTATTCCCGTTAGTGCATCTCTTGGTACGTTTGATATTACAAATCTTGGTGAGTTGGGACGCCCCAAGGGTTTTGCTCAATCTTATGCAGAAGAAGGGTCAGAAGATCGCCGTCAGACAGGTCAGGTCTTACCTGAGTTAATTGATAGGTTTGCCTTGGGACGCCAAGGTCGTCCACTTAAGTTTGAAACTGCGCAAGAGGACATTCCTGATCTTACGAAACGAAGATATGCAAACTACATGAATTATCTTTATAACGATAAAGGTCCACTGGGTATCGGCATCGTTAAAGGTACCATGGAGAACTTGCAAGGTGAACCAGAGCTTCGTGTGGTTGGTTTCCCTATAGGACTTCAAGCTGCAGGAGCACTGGCTGGTGGTGCTGGTGCGACAGCATTAGCCTTACGTGGCCAGAAACAATTACCTAGGGCGCGTTACGTTGCAGCTGCTGGAGCCGGTGGCGCATTAGCTGGTGCGGCAATGGGTAAGATTGCTAATGCAATGCTTGCAACACAAGGTCAATCACAATTACCTACGGTTCAACAATATACCCAGGGTATGTAATGTTAGAATCTAATTAATAAGACATAAGATAAAATCAATGGCTAATCCTTTAGCTGGAAATCCTTATTATTCTCAGTACGATCCTTCTTCAATACCCTTGAGTTTCGGGATGCAACCCCATCAGCGTGAAGCACAGGCCAAGCAAATGGTCGCTGAAGAAGTTGAAGCTGCTAAACAAGGACGACGCCCTGGTACGCGTGCTCGTTATGCTCGGATGCAAGCTGGTAAAGCTGGAAGAACCGCAGAGCAAGGACTTCAAGCACTTGGTTCTTCTGCTTTGTTTCCTCGTGCTGCATTATTAGGGGGTGTTCTTCCTGCCATTGGTGTTGCCTCTGAAGAGTATGCAGAAGGCCGTCCTACAGGTGCTGTTGCTGCTCTTGCTGGTGGTGGTGCTGCTGCAATGGGTGGACGTGCACTCGGGGGTATGTTGCTGCCAGGAAGGCTGAAGCCAGTTGGTCAGCTCCTTGGTGCAGTAACTGGTGGTTTCTTTGGTGCGCCAGCAGCAGCTAGCGGTGCAGAATATCTAAAACGACAATTAACAAAAGAACCTACTGCTGGTAAAGAAGCAGAACTTGGTTCTCAGTTAGCAGCTGCAGAAAAAATCGTAGCCTTACAACAACGCCTGCGTACAGATGCTATGCAAGCAGATACGCAAAATATGATTGCTCTTAATAAGGCAATGTCAGATCAACTGTTTTTAGATCAGCAACGATATATGCCTATGATCGAAAAAGCAAAAAATAATGAGCTGGTTCGCAACCAAGCAATGGTTAATACAATGGGTAATCAGTATGCTCGCCTTGGTACGCTAGCAACAGCAGGCAAGCTAGCCACTGGAGCACAAGCAGAAACCGGTGCTACAGTTCGCACTGCAATGACAGCTAATCCTTATGCACAAAATGTGCTTCAGGCACCGTCAATTAGCTTTGGGTGATCAAGAATGAGCGCTACTCCTATCAACAATCAGCTGGCAGGTTTTAACTCAACTTTTGCGCCTTACTTCCAGCAGGCGCGAGAATTGTATGATTATGAAAATATACCTGAAAAGGATAGGCTGTTTGCAACAGCTCTTGCTGGCAATCTTGCAACTCAGTTAATGAATCAAGACCCAGCATATCATCAACGTTTAATTTCAATGTATGAACCAATTTTTCAAAAGCGTGGCGAAACAGCAATGAAATATGGCATTATTAGCAATGCTGTAGGTTCTATGCTAAAAGATGTTCCTGCTGCTTTTGGAAGGGCACAGCAAGCACAATTTGCATATGACCAAGAACGTTTTGATGCATTAAGACGCCTTGGAACACCCGCGCAAATTCCTAATAGAAATTATTTTAGATAGCAATAGTTTAGAATAAATAAATAAAAAGCATATTACAATGAGTGGTTTAAGAAGTATTGGAGATGTTTTAGGGGGTGTAGGCAGCCTGAGTGGTCTTCTTGGTGGTGCCGCAGGTGCCGCTGGAGGTGGTGCCGCAGGTGCCGCAGGTGCCGCTGGAGGACTTGCTGGTTTAGGTTTTGGTCCTCTTGCTGCATTAACAGCAATTCCTGCGGGTATTCAATTACTTGGTAATGCTTTTGGAGCCAGTTCACAACGAAAAGCAAGAGCAGAAGCATTAAAAGAACAGCGTAGAGCAACAAAAACACAAATTGGTTTAAACTTATTTGCTCCTGAAGCTGACTTAGCAAGGCAAGGTTTTGGCGAAGCATTTAACTACCAGCTAGCAGCAACTTCTCCATTTGCTACTAGAGAAAAAGCAAGAGATCTTTCTGATATAATATTCTTACAAGAAGAACCCGCTGAAGCTGGCTACATGTCTACTTTAGCAGGACGTTATAGAGGAGTTGTTTAACATGGCTAGTTTAAAATTTTTCAGAAACTACGAACCCGCTTACACTCCTGAAACTTTTCAAAATCTTTTAAATAGCTATAAAATCAGTGACCCACAAAAATGGGAGGATTTCTCCAATAGAACAATTAAAGATAGTTTTCAAGCTCTTTTAGGTAGACAGCCTGGTGCACAAGAGCAACAAGATGTGTATGATTATTTAGCTTTAAGTGGTGCTCAAACACCTTCCGAAATTACATCTTCTGTTACTTCACAACTTTCCATGAGGCCTGAATCTGTTCAGTATTTAGAAACAACAGGACCAATGACTGATGAAGAAACAAAAATGTCTTCATATTACGGCAAGCCCGTTAGAGATGTTTCTGGAGCAAAGACAGGGCGTTATTCTTCAAGGCTTTCACCAATTAACTATCAGATGGGGTAGTTTAGAATAAAAGAATACTAGAACAGTAATAAAATGCCTATTATCGGTGACTTGAATCCATCTATTGATTTTACAGGCTCAGGCTCCCTCAAGCCTGGGTCAAAGATTCCGTTTGTACCTGGCCTAGAGGATAAAGTAAGTACGGAAGCACGTTTTCAATATCCATCAAAGTTTAAAGCATATACAGAGTATGTTGATGCAAGTCCAGACTTGTCTCAAGCATATCAAGATTATGTTGCTTCAGGTGGAACGCAAAACAAAGCTCAGTGGGGCCAACAACATTACAAAGATTTTGGCAAAGATGAGTTAAGAAAAGGTGCTGAAGCAATTGAATATGCAACAGGAACTGGTTCTACAGCAGCTGAATTTGATGCTCAGCTAAAACAAAATCTTATTGCTTTACAAGGAAATATTGACAGCGATATTAAAAATATGGAGCTAGAAGCTTCTAAGTATATGCAAAAGCTTGATTTACAAAGCAAAAAGAAACTTGGTAAGATGGGTGCCATGGCTGGGATGCTAGGTGGTATTTGGGGTTTTTAAATTATGTTTGATTTGTTTATGTTATTATTTATTTGTAAATGCTTTTAAGGCAATGGCTCAGAATTATTTTGGAGTAAATCCTTATTTTGGCGGGATGGACTCAGGTCAAGAAGGTGCCACTGGAGGCACTTTTACCAATCAAGATTTAAATCAGTTTCAAGAACTGTTGAATCGTCTTACGTCATCTAAGATGACTCAACAGAAGCAAAGGTCAAAAGAGGGCCGTAAAGATATCTATGCCGGTGGTCTCGCCAGCATGATGTCCAATTTCTGATGTAGTGAAAAAACGGCAAGACGAAAAAACAAATACAGACTCAAGTCTACAAAAAGATTTGAGTCTGTATAAAAAAGCTACCAAAAAAGCTTTTGATTATCAACGTCAACGTTTGTTAGATGCGCAAAAACCAGCAGAAGAAAAAACAAAAGAGGTAGAATAAGCGTAAAAGATTTAATTATGGCTGCTCAATCTTACCAAGCTGGTTCTGTTCCGGATTCACCGGATAGCACCTACGACTTTTTGTTCGACGAAGATAAAGCAAAAAAAGCTGCGGCTGCTGTTAAAGTATTCCAAGACGTTTCTGTTGGTTCCACTAAGGAGAAGATGCGTGAAGAAGGAAGACAGCAAAGGGAATCTGCAGCTCAAGCACAAGAATTCTCTCAGCAAGACGAAGCAAGAGATTACGAGCAGGCCCAACGCGCTTATCGATTCTAAAGTTTTTGAACACTGGTACGACAATCTAGATAGTGCGTCCCAGGAGTCTTTTTATGTTTTTGCAGAGGAAATGTTCTCTGCTGTTCAAGTCTATCTTTATGCACGTTTTCTTGGTTATGGCGGCAGCATTACTGCCGTAGATGAATGGTTGCATCGTAAGTTTGACAAACCTGATCATCTTGCAATCTTGATGGATGAGATCGAGAAGATGCAAGAAGATATACGCAAATTAAGAGTTGACATTGAATCTTCTGCAATAAAACGTGATGTTGGTGTTGCTCGCATTGCTGCGATGCAAAAAGAGTTACGTAGCACCATCGCACAGGTTGATTCATTTTTGTCATCTAAAGACCGCAAGGGATTGCTTATGGCAGGGGCTGACAGGGCGCTCAGAGAGCTTGGAGCGATCTTTAAGGATGATCCTGTGGAAGGACCACTGCAAGAGGCTTCTATGTCCGTTTGGGCTAAAATACAATTTGAAGAATAATTAAGTTATGGAAGAACAACAAAACTCGACACTTCCAATTGATAAGAATAAGTTTATTAGAATGATAGATGATCTTAAGAAAAATCGTACTGAAACAACTCAAGCTGACCCAGAGGTGTTTCAACAACTCTTGAACGCAAGTAGAAACAATGAGCAAGAAAAAAATGCCACCGCAGCTTCTTGAATATTTCAAGAATAAAAATTCCAAGAAGGAAGACGGTAGCGACAAAGATGATAACGAAAAGCGTAAAGATGCAATGGATGCATCTAAAGCTAAGCGTGCATCAAAGGCAGCCAATAAATTCAAAAAGTATAAAGAGACAAAATAATGTTTAGCTATAAGCCAGCTTCTCCTCGTGTGCCGTTGTCAGGCAAATACATGAATGTAGAGGCGCCACTAAAACAGCTTGCTTATATTGCTCAAGATCCTAGTTTTAGTTCACAGGAAAGATAAAAAGCCACAAACGCTTTTAACCAACTGGTTAGTAACAGCTGGGGCCAAAACAGCATATTGATCTGATATTATTTAACAAGCAGTTAAATCAACCAGTGCCTTCTCACCTTCATCTTGCTTACAGGCGGAATGCAAAGGCTGCTATCCAAAAGCACAAGATCCGCAAAAGTAAGAATGAAGACCTCTTGGAGCGTGCAAGAGAAGACTTTGGTTTTTTTTGTGAATACGTAGCGGATAAGCCACCAGCAAATCACCATAGAGAATGGCATAAGCAATTAGTAACAAACGAAGATACTGATTGTCTTGTAAAAATTGCTGGACCGAATATTGATCTACTCGGTCCCAGGGGGTCGGCCAAAAGTACCGTGTTGGGTTTATTCACTGCATGGGCAATTGGTGTACATACAACAGCAAAGAAACCCCTTCAAATTCTTTACTTGTCTTACACAGTTGATATTGCAAGATCTAAATCTGCAACTATCAAACGTATTATTGATAGCAAAAAATATCAAAACGTGTTTCCGTCTGTTCGCTTACTCAAGAATGTAACAAGTAATGAGTACTGGTCTATTGATCACAAGTTTGCAGGAATTGATACTACAGGTGAAGAACAGTTTACTCTCTGCGCTGCAGGCCTGAAAGGTTCAGTTACCTCTAAACGATCCCATTTGTGTATAATCGACGACCCTATCAAGAGCTCTGCAGATATTGGCAATCCCGACATACGTAAAACAATGCAGGATAACTGGAACGCAGTTATCTCACCAACGATGTTTGAAGGTGGCAGGGCAATATGTCTTGGCACAAGATTCAGGCATGACGATATTCATGCAACAACTTTCTGCCCACAAAACAATTGGATGCAGCTTGTATTGTCAGCAATCCAAAACAATGAGGAAACGGGTGAGGAAGAATCTTACTGGCCTGAGATGTGGTCCTTGGAATACCTGAAAGAAAAGAAACGGCAAGCACCTATTGCTTTTTCTTTCCAGTACATGAATCAGATCGTCAGACAGAATGAACTGTCCCTGGCGCCAGAGCTACTTGTCAAGGCTGAGATCGCAACAGAATTCGATACCCTTGGCGTTGGAGTGGATCTATCCGCTGGTACAAAAGAGAAAAACGATTACACAGTATTCGTCCTTGGCGGAAGGATTGGCGATAAGATCCACATCATTGATTACAGACGTATGCGAGCAATGGGCAATCTTGAGAAACTTGATGCCTTAAAAGAACTGCTATATGACTGGTCTGTTATTGGCAAGGATGCAAATGATAACTATTTCCCAACTTTCTCTACCTGCGACATCTACTCAGAAGCTGTTGCGTACCAGGCTTCACTTGAAGCTGATTTCAAGAGAATCTGTTTAAATAATGAAAATTTATATAACTTGGTATGGCATGCAGTCAAAGGATTCCGTGCAGATAAACTTGCCAGATTCCGTGGTGTAATGGGACTTTTTGAGGATCGAAAGGTTGTTTTTAATCGTTACAGGAACTTCACTGTGTTATTTGAAGAGATGACAAACTTCGGTGTAAGTTCCCATGACGACTGCGTTGACGCCCTCGTCTGGTTGATAAATGGTCTCATGAAACGCGGCAAACTTCAAGTGGATTACTAAGACTTACAATATAGAAAAGAAGCTAGTTATTGTTGTGGGACCAGAGTACATTGCTTTGGGCTTGACATCTGTCATTGGCGCAATCACAGGAGGTGGTTGGGCTATTTCAAAGCTGATGTCTCGCTTTCATGACCGTTTTCATCAGACACATCAGCGTTTGCGAGATTCAGAGATGAGGCTTCACGAGGTTGAAGAGCAAGTCAAACGTATGCCAATTGAATACGTGTTGAAGGTTGATTTCCTTAGAGAAATTCAACAGATGCATGATCATTTCAAGGAAATCAATACTAAACTTGATAGGATGATTGAAAAATTATTACGATGACTAATTACATCATCGAAGTTCAAGAAGCTGAAAACGGTGATTTATTCATCGAGTTTCCCGATGATTTAATTGATACTCTCGGTTGGCAGGTTGGTGACGTGCTTGACTGGCGTATCAAAGATGAAGGAATTATTCTTAAACGTTTAAATGATCCTGCAACAGCCAATGATTAATTAAAGATAGAATTATTAGATATGAGGATATTTACATGAGACTTTACGGATACAGTGCTCTCCCTGGTTCACCAGGTATTAATCTTGCTTCTACTAGCTTTACCATTCCAGGGGGTGCAGCAGTAGGAAGGCCATTATTGCCTAACATGCGTGAATTAAAGCAAGGCGGTAGGCGTGATCCCAGTCTTCCTCCAGAAGAAAACATTCCCTTTTCTCTACCCCAAGCAATGGTACCCGGTGCTGCAGGTAATATCAGCGGGATGCAAATGGCTCAGGGCATGCCGATTATACCTATGATGGGTGCACCGCAAGATCCTTTCGGTGTTTACGATCACCCCGGATTACGTGGAAAGCCTAGTCAGAGCATTTATGACAAAGGCAACGACTTACCTCGGATGTTCCCGATGCAACCAGGAGGTTTAGGCATTCCTCAAGGCATGCCCGGATATGAATTTGACAGGAAAATTTTTCCTGAAAATGCTGCTAGAGGCATACCCGTCGGAACTGGTTTTGATCATAAGTTTGTCTCCTGATGGCTCAAGACGACAGCAAGTATTCTAAACCTGAGCTTCGTGAACGGATTAAAGACCGTATCATGAAAGGTTCTAAGGGAGGTAAACCAGGTCAGTGGAGTGCCAGGAAAGCGCAGCTTCTTGCTTCTGAGTACAAAGAAGCGGGTGGTGGATATAAAGGTGGCAAAGGGGAAAAACAGAAGTCACTTGAGAAATGGGGCAAAGAAAAATGGATGACAAAAGACGAGTACGAGAAACGAAAGAAAGCTAAGTCTGCTGCCAAGAAATATAAAGATTCTAAATAAACGTCATTTATTAAGAATGTGAATAATGGAGTTAGCGGGTAAATATTTAAGCGAGCAAACTGGTTATACGCCAGACGTTTTTCCGGATCAGCGTCTAATGCAAGCGTATGCCAATCAAGCAACAAATCCTCAATTAAGGGCAGCTGCACTTGAGTTTCAGTATCCCTTTAAAATGTCTGATCTTAAAAATAGTAACTATACAGATGAAATTAAATACATAATCATGCAAGCAACAATGGGGACGATGGGTTAATCATGACAGATAAAGCAATTCAAAAAGGGTATACTAAACGCTATCTCCCAGAGAAGGCCTGGGCCTCATTGTCTAAAGATGAGAGGGAGGAAACGGATCGCAAGAAACGAGAGGGTAGCAGGAAAGGAAAACAGTTTGTTTCTAATACAGAAAAAGCTAAAAAAGCTGGTAAAGCTGCCAGGTCTGCTAAGATGTACAAAGAAAAAAAGAAAAATAGTTAATGTCCAGCAACGTCAAAGCCCGTCTTAAAGAAATTATTGACGCTTACATCGAGCGTGATGGTAGCGCTGGCGTTGACACTGGTATTGTTGCATCTCATATCGCTCAGATGAAATTGTTTGGCATCCGTCAGGGTGTTGAATTTTTTCCCGCTCAAGACAACTTTGGCAACCAACGCAAAGATTTTATTGATAAAGTTGCTAAATACAACAAATTAGATACTCGACTTGATTCCATCTGGGATTACTTTCTTTGTGATGGTAAAGGAATGTTTTACATCCGTCCAACGGATGCGAACTACCGTCTTTATTACTTTCGTTCTCATGAATATCGCTCCTATTACAATACCGATGGAGAATTAGAGGAAGTTGTAATCATCTATAGCTATAAAGTCAAACGTGGCAACGGGTTTAATCAGGAAATTAATTCCGCAGATTTGACTGGATACGGCAATACTGAGTCCCAGGGGGCAAAGCGATACATCCGATTGTCCATCAAAAAAGATGTAATTGAGGAAACGCACTCGGAAGGCGAGATGTCTTTTGATAATGTCAACTACACGATCCCCGGCAAGACTAAAACATTTAAAAACACGTTAAAATTTATCCCTTGTGTGGAAATTTTTAATAATCCCAAGGGATTTTCAATGGAAGGCAGCGGTGATTTTGACTCAGTTGCCAATCACATTGTTATTCATGACGAATTAGTCCGCAATATGCGGAAAAATCTGCAATTTTTTGGTAATCCCACCCTACTTTCTTCCCGTCCCAAGACTGATCTTATTGATGTCGGTGGCGATACCGGTGTACAGCGCCCGTCTATCGCTGCAAACTCTGGATTTACCAGTCCCATGGGGCTTAGCCGGTCAACATTTAAGCAAGATCCAGTATCTCGCGGTGTTGATGGACAGATTCGCGTACCAAGAGTCATTGCAAACCTGGAACCGAACGATCGAGTTGGGTATATCGTCCCAGATGCCATTAGTGGTGACCAAAATGCGTTTGTTCGGCAGTACCGAGAAGAAATTCGCACTGCATTAGGTGGTGTTGACGAGTTATCTATCAGTGCTGGTGTTACTGCTACGGAATATAAATCATTATTTGGACGAGTTTCGGCAACATCTAAGAAAAAAGCAAATGCAATCTATGAACATGGTCTTTCGCGTTGTCTTGAGTTAATTATCTATCAAGAAGAGCAGCTGTTCAGAGACACACTTGCTGTTGCTGCGCAAATTGAAAAACCAATTCCACCAGAGGGAGAGCTTGGACCAGAAGAACAAGCTGCTTATGAAGAAGCTGAAAAAATGTATAAAACGCAACTTAAAAAAGTAATGATGGCTTGTGTGGAAGCACAAATGATACCTCCCGGCGTCAAGGGATTAATCCCAGATGGCGATATTACAGTACAATGGCGCTGGCTGGGACCTGTGTATGAAGATTCTACGCAGGACATTCTGAACAACTCTATTGTTGTAAGAAATTTACAAGAATTAGGTGTTGATAGTATAGAAGCACTGAAGTACCTCTTCCCATCAAAAACAGATGAGGAGCGGGCCGAGATGCTATCTGGGTTCCCGTTCAGAATGGTAAACGAGTTGCAGGGTGCATACTCTCAATTTGCTCGTTTAGTGGGGGGCATGATGCAGACTCCCCACCCGCAGGCACCGGATTTACCGATGGCAGCGGATCCCAAATTGGATTTAACTCCATATCTGTATCGCACTTTAGAAGCATTACAAAAGGAGATGAGTTATGCAGGACGCTACCGTCCAATCGACCCCACAGATGAGCCAAGCACCGGCGGTCGCTCCGAGCAGCTACGTCGCACCAGCTCCTCAACAGCAGGTGGCCCAAGCTCCGGTTCAGTATCAAGTGGGAACCAGTTACCCTCAAGCGGTGCCTCAAGTAGCACCACAGGGAACTACCAGTTACCAATCAAACCCTACTCAGTACGCCCCCCAATCCCAACCGGTGGCGCCCCAGAGCAACCCCTGGGAGACGGCATTCAACAAAGTGGTCAATCTGCTGGGGAGCCCGGTGCCATCCCCGTTCCAGGGTCAACAATCGCAACAGGTCAATCCGACTCAGTATACCCCGGCGAATTACGGACAACCGAGCGTCCAAGCTACGCCACAATCGGTTCCGCAGACCTGGTCAACAAACCAGACATCCTCCAGCAACTCTTCCCAAACTTACTCAGTCAGCTCCTTAGCGGACGTAGCGGAAGTACTGGGGTGGAGTCCGGAAAGTCGGATGGTGGTGGACGCGTACGGGACCGAAGCTCCGGCAATTCTAAATCAGTACGCTCTAAACCTGGAAAGCGTTCTTGATAGCGCCCTTGCTTGGGGCAGCCAAGCTACTGACACCTTGCAGGGTTATGCCAACTTCGCTGTTAATGAGCATCAGGAAAATCTGGCTTATAACGAGATCCTTACCAACCCTGATGTTCTGAGTGATTACACTCTGAAGTTCTTTGGTCCTGAAGGTCCCTATCCCGTTTATGAAAACGAGGCTCAGCTTGAAACTGTTGGATATCCAACCCAAGCTGTGAATCCTGGCATGGGACAATTCCCTGCTCCTCCCGCTGCAGCTGCACCCCAGCAACCTCAGAACTTCTGGGAAAGCTTCAAATCAACCATGGAGCGTGATCCCCAGAACGCCTGGCGCGTTATCAACCAGGCTACACCTGATGTAATGGCGAACAAACTGTTTGTGATGGAGTGATCCCATGCGTGGTGCTCTTAAATATGGTGTACCTGCCGCTGCTGGTTTAGCAACCGGTGGGTATGCCCTTTCCCAAGGTGAAGATCCGGGTTCTGCTGGATTAGCTGCAGGTCTTGGTGCTCTTGGTGCAAGAGGTGGTTTATTGGGTGCGAAGCTTGCCGGTAAATATTCGCCTCAGTTGCTTTCTGCCATTCAAGAAAAAGCAGTAATTCCTGCTGGCAATGTTATTGGAAACGTTGGACGCAATCTTCCTGAGGGATCCAAAGTGCGTGCAGGAGCTGTTGGCAAAGCTGCTGATGTTGTAAATGCATTGGAACAAATGAATGTTGGCCCTCAAGCTGAACGCAATATCAGCAAAGGTTTAGCTGCGGGTATGGTTCCAGCATCTGCTGCCGCTGCCGGTCTTGGTGGTGTTGCTCTTGGTGCTGTACCAGGTGCCATGGGTATGCCAGGGTTCCAGCAAGGTATTGATCCTGAGTCATATGGCTCAAGCAATATGCCAGTTGCACGTCAGTCTATTCCTACCCTGCAATACGGATAGATTTATAAAAAGTTATAGACTGCTAAAATTCTTATAGATAGGACTCCGGTCTGAATCTTTCATCCGATTAAACGAAATTCCTGCGACACTGGAGGATAAAAGAAAGTGTTTCTTGATACTGACTTTCCAAAGATTTTAGGTGCGGAGCTTTATCGCCCTCACCCCGCATATATTTGCGAAATGGCCGTTGAGCCCGTGGTGGTTCACGACTTCACTTCTCAGCCTGGTCAAACCGTTCAGCTCGATCGCTACAAGTTCTGGGGAACCCCTGGTACCAAGGACAGCCGTGAGCGTATTGCTGATCAAACGATTGGTACTGCCAACAGCCGCAACATCACCAAAGAGAAGGTGCTTGTTGTGCTGAAGGAATACACCGGTCCCGCTGATCCGGGTGACCCGACCCAACCTTCCACCTTCAAGATTGCCCGCGAGACTCTG
>Ga0213864_10000176_pt1 | contig 28562 bp, 28 predicted proteins | sample PICome_5_FD_160078 | JGI IMG/M metagenome (GOLD analysis project Ga0213864, IMG submission 160078) | Coastal seawater microbial communities near Pivers Island, North Carolina, United States - PICO247 | ecosystem: Environmental > Aquatic > Marine > Coastal | place: USA: North Carolina... | reverse complement strand
ATTTTTGTTCAAGTTCTCTCGAAGATCTATTATTATTTGCTCTTTCTCGCCAACAGACTCTTCCAGATTTTTATTTAGAGTAGATAAATTTAATATATTATCTTCAATATTTTGGATTTTTAGATTTTTATTATTTATTTCTAATTCTCTCATTTTAAGTAAAGAGCTAATCTGTTTGTTTTCAGATATCAGTTTGATTATTTGCTGGTTTCTTTCAGCAGACTGATCTCTTTCGAGATCAAATAAAGCTATTTGCCTATCAATATTGTCTTGTAAAATTATTATTTGACTTTGGTAATCTAAATTTAAATTGTTTATCTCATCCTGTAATATGACTATCTCATCATTAGATAAAGCCAGTGAACTGCTTAATTGCTCATTTTGAGAGAAAAGTTCATCTAAATCACTCTCAAGTAATTCAATTTTAGTGGTTAAATTTTCATTTTCATTCTGTTCTAATGATAATAGCAAAGATAATTCTTGGAGTTGGCTTTGCAGATCAATCAAAGCCTCATCTTTTGAGGATATTTCTGTTGAAAGGAAGAATTGAGATAAGATAAATACAGTTAAAAGAAAAATTATAACAAGTAGAATTGTAGCCATTGCATCTACAAAGCCGGGCCAATAATTGGCGCTGTTGTTGTTGGCTCGTCTATTAATTCTTGGCATTACAAAAGTTTATTTTTGATCAGATATTTTTTTTAATAATTTATTTTGTTCATTGAGTAATGAACCTATAACTTCTTGTTGTTCGTGAATAGCCTTTAAAACATTATTTCCATTAACTAGTAAGTTATTTCTATCTTGATTAAAATTTTCTACGAAATTTGTAAGATTTGCATTCATTTCTTTAATATTTTTATTTAGATAAAAATGCATTTTACTATCTGACCTGTCATCATTTATCTCAGTTACTGTTGATAGCCACTCTTCAAGTTCATTATAAAATCTATTCTGAGCTTGATTATATATTAAATCAAAAAAGCCTAAAATCAGAGAACCTGACAAGCCAAAAAGAGATGATGAAAACGCTACCGCCATTCCTGAAAGGGGTGATTCCAATCCTGATTTCAATTCTTCAAACATTTCAGTTGCTTCACCTGTACCAATATTTAGTGTCCCAATAGTCTGACCAATTGAGTCAACTGTTAGTAACAAACCCCAAAATGTACCAAGTAATCCGAGAAAGATTAACAATCCAATCATATATCTTGAGTATTCTCTCGATTCATCAAATCTGAAGGAAATTGAGTCAAGAATTGATCTCATTGAGGATGCAGATAATGTTATCTCATATTTGTGGTCAAGCATCATTGTAGCCATTGGAGCTAGCAGTGATGGCGGTGAACCAATATCCGCATGACTGTCACCATTTTGGAAATTATTTACCCATCTTACCTCTCTGAATAAGTTAGTTGTAAGCCATAAAATGTAGAATATACCAAAAGCAAGCACAGAACTTATAATTGTGTTAATTATTGGATTGGCAAAGAAGGCCTTCAAGAGGTCATCCTGAATTATAAAAATAAAAAAAGATATTATTAAAATAAAAATAAACATTCTAAAAAGATATGTTCTAGGATGTGTGAAACTCTTTGAACTAGGAATATCAGTCATTACTCAAAATTCCTCTATATGTGTTGATTACGAATATAATAAATTGTCGTATATTTTTTGGTTGGACACAATAAAATAATTTTTACTATTTTGTTCTGTAGAAGATATTATATTTTTTACACCTCCAGACTCTTTTAGCACCAGGAGTGCTGCAGATATCAGATTTTCATTCTTTTCGTAGCCAATATATGCATTGATTATTCCATTAGCAATCATACATATTTCAAGCGATTGGCAGCCAATCTTTCTTATATCTTCCAATGATTTTAAATATTCAATAAGGACAGTATTCTGGATCCTTTCGCTAATAAAAAAATCTTCTAAAATAACGATATTTTTTTCAGAAGCAAACTCCTCAGAAACTTTCATTTTGATATTATTATGTGTTGCAGCAATTCCTCTCTCTGCAATGAATATATCATCAGTTATAGGGTTACATATTATACTATTTTGGATGATATTATTTTTTTTGTGAGCAATAGTAATTGCAAAGAATGGGATAGCCTTCATAAAATTTGCTTCTCCATCCAGTACGTTTACAATGAAACAATTTTCTATTTCTGTATCCCAAATTTTCTCAGATTTTACGTGATCATTTATGAATATAATCTTGTAGCCATTTTTTCCGTATTTATCTGACAAGTCTTCAAGAATAATGGACTCAATTCTTTTTTTAATTTTATCTGTAAAATCAGTAATAGACTTATTAGATTTTTGTAAATTCTGAATTTCACCAAAATCATGCCGATATATCTTTGAGATATTTCTAACTAGTGAATAAAGGATATTTGAATTAGGTAAATAGCTCATTAAGTTATTCTGCTCTTTTAATATATGTAAGCTCGTTTGTATCAATAACTATCATCTCATCATTATTGACAAACGGGGGAACCATTACACGTAAATTATTCTCTAATATCGCAGGCTTTGAGGATGATGCTGCGGTTTGTCCTTTAATTGCTGGTTCAGTATCAATTACTTTTAGAATAATAGTTTCAGGTAATATTACAGCTATTGGTTTACTGTCATATAGTTCGATATCTACTATCATTCCCTCTTTTAGCAGTGATTTCTTTTCTTCTAGAATTTTTCCATCTAATGATAGTTGTTCGTATGTTTCGTTATTCATAAAAATTAGTTCATTTTCTTCGGCATATAGAAATTGAAAGGTTTCTGAGTCAATTCTTATTTTTTCTACAATTTCGTCAGATCTAAATCTCTCATTTAATTTTGTATTGTCGATGATTGATTTCATTTCTACTTGATTAAACGCTCCTCCTTTACCAGGTTTTACAGCTTGAGTCTTTGTGACTATAAATAGGGAGCCTTTATACTCTAGTACATTACCTATTTTAATTTGATTGCCATTTATTTTCATTCCATCCTCCTGGATTTAATTTGGTTTATTACAATGTATCTTTTAAAATATTAAATATTGAAGTATTTACAAAATCTTATTTCATAAACTGAGGTATTCGTAAATAGGTAATACTATAATCATTAGGTCTTGGTCTAAAATTTGCATAGTTTTGAGTTGCAATTTCCTTTTTATCTGGAGAAACTACAGTCATATTCATATCCAGTTCAACATCAGATATTCCCAGCTGTTTTGCAAGCAGATAGTATTCGTATGCTTTGACATCATCTTTTTGCACACCAATTCCATAAAAATACATACTGGATAGTTGTTGAAGAGCAGGTGGGTATGCTTTTTGTGCTGATTTTTCAAGCCATGCTATAGCAGTTTCTTCATTCCTTTTTAATCCGATTTCATTTAAAATCATCATTGCATAATCATATTCGGCTTCTGTGTAGCCTATATCTGCAAATTGAAACATTAGTTTAGCAGCGGCTCTCTCATCTATTTTTGTTCCAATGCCATTTATCAAATAATCAACAATCATATATTTAGCAATTGTTAGTTCTTCATTGCTCGCTTCCTTTATATATTTGAAGGCTCTATCTTTATCCATGGTTACACCAATCCCATGCTTATAAAATATTGATAAATAATATTTTGAAGATGAAGATAAAAACTTATTTTCTGAATTGATGAGTTCATAGAATAGTTGATATGACTTCACCACATCAATTTTGTAATGAAGAAGTAGCTCTGCCAGCTGATAGTGTGCATTAGAGTTGCCTTCATTTTTTGATTGTTCATACCATTTGAGCGCACTTTCAATATCGTTTAAGCTCAGATACTTTTGAGCTATCCAGAATGACCATTCACTATTGTTTGTGTCGATCTGTAATTCTATCGCTCTATCAATATTATCATTAATCAAAAGGCTCCTGAATTCTTCATCATTTATTTCAGCTAAAACAATAGATGATTGAATTGCTAGTACATAGAGAGATAAACAAATATATTTGAAGAAATATTTCATGACTTAATCTATTTTATTCAAGATCTTCTTGCCACTTACCCAATGAAGCAAGACTGTTCATTTTTGCTCTATGTTTAAATGCTTGCTGAGCTTCCGGTATATTTTCTTCTTTTCCTTTCCATTTCAATAGGGCGCTTTGTTGGAGAGCTCTACCATATGAAAAACTAAGTTTCATATCATTAACTTTAAGTTCATTCATTAGAGATAAATGCCTGGTTGCTTCGATATCAGACTGCCCTCCTGACAAGAAGCAAATACCAGGTACATCTTTTGGAACATATTCTTCTAGACACTTTAATGTTTGTTTTGCTACATCTATGGGACCAACTTTTTCTGAACAATGGATTCCAGGGATGATCATATTTGGTTTAAGGATTATTCCATCTAGTTCAACATTGGCATTAGTTAATTCATCAAAAACCACACTCAATGTTTTGGAAGTAATGTGAAAACATTGCTCTATTGTATGATCCGAGTCATGACTATCCATTAGAATTTCAGGTTCAACTATCGGTACCATTCCTACTTCTTGACATAAAGCTGCGTATCTTGATAGTGCATGAGCATTAGCTGAAAGCGAATAATTAGTTGGCGTAGTTTCAGTAATTTTAATAACAGCTCGCCATTTTGCAAAAGTTGCACCTAAACTGTGATACTCCATGAGTCTTTCCCTAAGTCCGTCAAGCCCTTCTGTTATTGTTTCATTATTAAAAAGTGCAAGATTTTTAGCTCCCGTATCAACTTTGATTCCAATCAAAGTATCTGTTTCTCTCAATAAATCAGTTATTTTTCTCCCATCCCTACACTCCTGTCGGATTGTTTCATCAAATAAGATTACTCCTGAGATAAAGTGATGCATAGCATCCATCGTGCTAAAAAGCATTTCTCTGTAATCTCGGCGACTATCATTTGTGCTTAGAACAGATATTTGATCAAATCTTTTTTTTATTGTTGCGGTGCTCTCATCAGCAGCAAGAATTCCCTTCCCATCAGAAACAAGCTTTTGAGCTATTTGTTTTAAATTTTGTAACATATCAGCCTCCTTCTTTATTATCAATTACTGCGCGAACACCTGGTAATTCTTTTCCTTCTAACCACTCCAGAAAGGCACCGCCTCCTGTTGAAACATGAGTGTAGGAATTATATGTGTCAGCAATATTAATTCCATATATTGTATCACCACCGCCAACAACAACAGACGTATTATTTTCTATACATATTTTAGCCAATTTTTTTGCAACATATACAGTTGCTTCTTCAAATGGTTTGAACTCAATTGCGCCAAGAGGACCATTCCAAATTACTGTCTTTGCGTCAGCCAATAGATCACCTATAATCTTAGATGATTCAATGCCAAGGTCAAGAATCATATCATCTTGATCAATTTGATCTAAATTTTTATTTATTGCATTTGGATCATCTTGAAGGGTTTTAGAAACTTTTGCATCTGTTGGGAATATCAAGTTAACATCATTTTGCTCGGCCAAATATGAAATTTCATTTGCTATTTGTAAGCATGACTCCTCATACAATGATGCGCCAATTGATATCCCTCTCACTTTAAGAAATGTGTTTGCCATTGCGCCACCAATGATTATTGAGTCAACCTTCAAAATAAGATTTTTTAATAACTGTATTTTTGTAGACACCTTTGAACCACCAATAACTGCCATTACAGGGCGGTTTGGATTTTCAAAAATTGACTTTAAAGCTTCTATTTCCTTTGTCATACAAATACCAAAGTAACTTGGTATAAATTTTGGAATACCACTAAGTGATGCGTGAGCCCTATGTGATGCAGCAAACGCGTCATTTATGTAAACATCACCAAGTTTAGATAATTTATGAGCAAAGTCTTGATCATTTGCTTCTTCATTTGGATAAAATCTTAAATTCTCAAACAAGAATATTTTTTCATCATAACTGTGAACATCTTCATCGAGGTTATTTATCAACCTGACAGGCAACATGATTTTCTTCTCAAGTTCGCGTGCTACTGGTTCCATAGATAAAGAAATATCAATTTTACCCTTCGGTCTTCCTCTATGTGTAAGAATTATGATCTTCGCTTCTTTTTCAAGAAGTGCTTTTATTGTTGGGATAGACTCATCAATTCTTGTCGTATCAAGAATAGCTTTCCCATTGGTTGGAACGTTATAGTCAGTCCTCAGTAATGCTACTTTATTTTTAAGATTTTCATTGTAAAAGCTTTTTACTGGTTCCATAAATAATTCCAGATTTAAGATAAGTTGCCAATATGTATTGCCATATCACACATTCTATGAGAAAAGCCCCATTCATTATCATACCACGCCATTATCCTGCCAAATCTTTTGTTTATAAGTTTTGTTTGATCTAAGGCTAGAATTGCTGAATGTTCATCATGATTAATATCAATTGAAACAACTTGTTCGCTGGTTACACGGATAATTTTTTTAAAGTCATTTTCAGAGGCGTAAGAAAACATATTATTGATTTCTTCAATTGTTGTATCGCGGGAAGCAACAAAATTAAGATCAATAACTGAGACATTTGGCGTTGGAACGCGCATTGCCACACCATCAATTTTTCCATTTAAATCGGGTATAACCTCTCCAACAGCTTTAGCTGCACCAGTTGTTGTAGGGATAATTGATTGTGCTGCAGATCTTGCTCTGTAGAGGTCTTTATGATTCCGATCTAATGTAGGTTGATCACCGGTATATGCATGAATTGTGGTCATGAAGGCTGAATCAATTCCAATTGTTTTATGAAGTACAGCTGCTAATGGTGCCAAAGCGTTTGTAGTGCATGAGGCGTTGGATATAATTATGTGATCTTTATTAATTTGGTTTTGATTCACGCCATAAACTGATGTTATGTCAGCATTCTTTGCTGGGGCTGAAATTAAGACTTTTTTTGCACCAGATTGTATGTGTTTCATAGCGTCTGCTTTATTATTGAATTTACCTGTGCATTCCAAAACTATATCAACATCCAACTTACCCCATTCAAGCTCTTCTGGATTTCTATTTGAGAGTTTTTTTATTTTCATGCCATTAATCTCAAAGTTATCATCATTGATAATTTTGATATCAGAATTTAATCTGCCATGTACGGAGTCATATTTTAACAAGTGAACGTTTGTATTTATTGGCCCTGAATCATTAATGGCAACAACCGTAATTTCTTTTGCATGACTTTCAATAATAGCACGAAGTACATTCCTGCCTATTCTACCAAAACCATTGATTGCTATTTTAACTGTCATTTTCTATCACTCATTTATTTCTCTATTATTCATGATTATATCAATGATATGATCTTTTGTGAGTCCAAAATGTTGATAAAGTTCTTTATATGGACCACTTGCACCAAAAGATGACATTCCAAAAAATAGACCATCATCACCCAGTATTTTTTCCCAACCTTGCGATATGCCGGCTTCAATTACAATATTTTGTTTGGCATTTTTTATTATATTATTTTTGAAATTGTTATCTTGATCATTAAAGAGGTCGAGGCATGGTACAGAGTATATTGCTGCTTTTATACCAGATTCGGTAAGTGAGTTATAAGCATCAATTGCTATTTCTACTTCTGACCCACTTGCAAAAAGTGCATAATCTGGATTATCTGAATTAGCTTTTATTAAATAAATACCTTTTTCGCAACTATTTACAGTAAACTGGTCTGATATCTCTCTAAATTCTTGTAGATTTTGTCTTGATAATGCAATGAGACTTGGGCCATTCTTATTTTTTAAAATAAGTTCCCAACATTCAATTGTTTCAACAGCAGAAGCTGGTCTATATACGTATACATTTGGTATTGCGCGTAAGCTTGATAGGTGTTCTATAGGTTGATGAGTTGGACCATCTTCACCAAGTCCAATTGAGTCATGAGTGAGGACATAGATATTATGCTGTTCCATCAATGCTCCAAGCCTTATTGCGGGACGACAATAATCAGAGAATATTAAAAAGGTACCTCCATATGGAATAAATCCTTTGTGGAGAGATATACCATTCATTATCGCCCCCATTGCATGCTCACGGATACCATAGTGAATATATCTACCGCTAAAATTATCTGCTACAATTTCATTAATATTATGCGTTTTTGTATTATTTGATCCCGTTAGATCTGCAGAGCCGCCAACTAAAATTTCTGTATTTTCATTTATGCATTGAAGAGCAATCTCAGATGCCTTTCTAGTTGCAATATGACTCTTTGTGGTCAGATAATCATGTTTTAACTCTATGAGTGATTTGTAAACATTCTGGTTTAGGGTTCCGCTGATTTGACTGTTGTATTTATCACGGATTTCCGGCGGTAATTTTTGGAGCCTTTCTTCCCAATCTCTTCTTTGCTTGCATCCCCTCAATCCAATGTTTCTCCATTTTTCAAGTATTTCATTTGGAACAGCAAATTTATCATAATTAATACCAAGTTTATCTCGAGTAAGCAGGTACTCTTCACTTCCAAGTGGGGAGCCGTGAACACTTGATGTACCCTCTTTGTTAGGGGATCCATAGCCAATAATTGTTCTGCACTTGATCATGGATGGTTTTGCAGATTTTATACTTCGATCAAGCGCATCGGCAATCTCATTTATATTATGCCCATCTATTTCAATTACTTCCCATCCTGACGCCTCAAATCTCTTAGTTTGATCAGTTGAGTCTGTTTTTGAAATTGGACCATCTATGGATATTCGGTTATCATCAAAGATCATAATTAGTTTATTCAAACATAAATGACCTGCGAGTGTTATAGCCTCTTGAGAAATGCCTTCCATCAGATCGCCATCACCTGCCATGACATAGGTCATGTGATTAACAATGTCGCTACCGTATCTTGCTGATAGCATTTTTTCTGTTATTGCCATACCTACTGCATTTGCAACACCCTGACCTAGTGGACCTGTTGTAGTTTCAATTCCTTTTAAATGCCCATATTCTGGATGGCCTGCGGTTTTAGATCCGAGCTGTCTGAATTTTTTTATATCTTCAATTTTAATATCATCATAACCAAGCAAGTATAGCAGTGAATAGAGAAGCATAGATCCATGTCCTCCAGATAATACAAACCTATCACGATCATGCCATTGTGGGTCACTTGCGTCATATTTAAGAAAGTCTGAGAATAGGACTGTAGCTACATCTGCCATGCCCAGAGGCAATCCGGGATGTCCACTGTTTGCCTCTTCTATTGCATCAATGGAAAGTGCCCTTATTGCATTTGCCATTTGTTGATGTGCTGTACTTTTTGCCATTCTTCTCCCAAAGATTACTTGATCTTTTTTTTATAATTAATCAGATGTTTTATCAAACAATATTTGCATAATTACTTCTCTTTTCTGTATAAAATGAGCAGGAAAGGTATTGATTTTAATAGAAAACTTATTTTTTTTTTATTGCAATTTACCAATCATTAATATTAATATTTAACAGGAAGCTTCAATAATTTTATAATGAAAAGCTTTGTATTCAAATATATGAGATTGAGATGAACCAGCAAAACTTCAAAGTGGGGACTTATGTTGAGACAAAAAAACTCAATGATATCAGCCCAAGACTTGCAAAAGCTCTAGAAAATTTAAACCTGGCTGTTGACAAACTTGGTGATCAAAATTTTGCTCTCGAAAACTCAAACTCCGAGGAAATACAAAATCTAAGTAAGAAAATTTCAAAATTAAATGATGAAAACGTTGACTTACTATTTAAAATTGATGATTTAAAACGTAAGAATCTGAAGCTTGAGGATGCAAATAAGTTAGTTGATAAAAAAATTACAGAAATGATCAAGAATTATAGAGATTTTCTGAATAAAGCATCCTAGTTTTTATGATGAAATGCCAGGACTGAATCAATGGGCAAGGTCACAGTCAATATAAATAACAGAACTTTTCAAATAGCTTGTGAAGATGGTGAAGAATCGCGCCTAAAAGAATTAGCATCCTTTTTTTCTCGTCATGTTGACCAGTTGCAAGGGAGGTTCGGTCACATAGGTGATGCTAGAATTTATGTTATGGCAGGACTTCTCATTGCTGATAAACTATCAGATGCTCTTACACAGATTGAAGAAATACAAGAAGACATCAAAAGATTACAAAAGAAAAATGATTTGCATAAAGAGGATAGCCACAATCTAGAAGAACTTCTAATTAACGATATTGAAGTATTGACCCAAAAGTTAAACGAGATTAGTAAATCACTCACTTAATTGTGCAAAATAAGAATGAATTCTCCAAAAATAAATGATACACTCGGAGTAGCTATGCGGTTCGTGAGATCATTATTCCTGGCGCCATAGCAATTCTAAAGGGAACTGACGCTGATTTGGACCGTGGTCCATATCATTTGGTGCCCACCTAAATATTAGGAGCCGAGGATTGCAGCATCCACGACCGTGTGGCCTTTTATAGGTATGAATTTTTGCATAAAGTATTATCCCAAAGAAAAAGTGAGCTGAGAAAATCTGCAATATCTGTGAGGCAACAAATGGATGCCTCAACGCGGCATTTTTTTGAATATAAAATAATTGACGTATTCAAAAATATAATTACTTCCGGAGAGATTGTGGCTGGCTATTTTCCAATAAATAGTGAATTTAATATCTTACCTCTATTGCAATCTCTTAAAGAAAGAAAAAATACAATCGCTCTGCCTCGTATAACTGAGAATAAAGTGCTTGATTTTTGTAGTTGGAATTTAGATGAGAATAATCTAATTAAAAACCAATTTTCAATATTTGAACCCAATGGAAGATATTCCATAATTCCAGATAAAGTGCTTGTTCCTGGAGTGCTATTTGATAGAAAATATAATAGGCTCGGTTTTGGTGGTGGCTACTATGACAAGACAATAGAGCAATATAGGATAGAATATCCAACTAAATTCATAGGGATATGTTATCCAAGTCAAATTGTACCCGATCTGCCTGTTGAGGAGTTCGATCAAAAAGTTGATTTTCTTATTGATTTAGAAGAAATATAAAGTATTTCTATAATTGAATTTATGATTGAGAATATATGAGAGCTTTATTTATTGGGGATATAGTTGGCGAGTCTGGAAGAAGAGTTGTCATTGAAAATATTCAAAAAATTAGGGACAATTACAATCTTGACTTTGTTATTGCAAACGGTGAAAATTCTGCATCCGGATTTGGTATAACAGAAAAAATACTTCATTCCCTTATAGATTCTGGTGTTGATGTGGTTACAACTGGGAATCACATATGGGATCAAAAGGAAACTCTAGTTTATATAGAAAGAAATAACTATCTTCTTAGGCCAGCTAATTTTCCACACGGAACACCTGGTAAGGGCTCCTTTGTTTTTAATGCAAAAAATGGAGAAAAAATTCTTGTCATTAATTTAATGGGAAGAGTCTTCATGAATCCTCTGGACGATCCATTCAAAATTATTGACGAAATACTATCACAAACTAACTTACAAAATAGTGTGGATGCTATTTTTGTTGATTTTCATGCAGAGGCAACATCAGAGAAATTAGCAATGGGCTATTATCTCGATGGTAGAGTAAGCATGGTTGTTGGAACTCACACTCATGTTCCAACCGCAGACTCTAGGATACTATCAAACGGAACAGGATATATTTCAGATGTTGGTATGAGTGGGGATTACGACTCTATACTTGGGTTCAAGAAACAAAATCCACTAGAAAAATTTATTACCTCTATTCCAAGCGGCAGATTTATCCCTGCTTCAGGTGAGGCGACATTATCTGCTATTTTATTTGAAACTAATAATTCAGGATTAGTAAACAAAATTAAACCACTAAGATTAGGAGGATTATTGGGAGAAGAACTTCCCGAATTCTAAAATCGTTATCAATTTTTCACACTGAACTTTTAATTAACTAATTTTATCTTATTATAGATTGAGGAAAGAATATGGCAGGACATTCAAAATTTAAAAATATCCAATACAGGAAGGGTGCGCAAGATAAGAAAAGAGCTAAGGTTTTTTCGAAGCTTGGAAAAGAAATTACAGTTGCTGCCAAATTAGGTTTGCCTGACCCCGCTATGAATCCAAGATTAAGATCTGCAATTCAAGCCGCACGAGCTCAAAATATGCCAAAGGATAATATTGAGAGAGCCATTAAAAAAAGTCAGGATGCTGGGGGAGCAAATTTCGATGAAGTTAGATATGAAGGCTTTGGACCTGGGGGTACGGGTTTTATCGTTGAGACACTCACAGACAACAAGAATAGGACAGCCGGGGATGTGAGAGCTATATTTACGAAATCAGGAGGAAATCTTGCAGAAAATGGTTCAGTCTCTTTTTTATTTAGTAGGGTTGGAATAATTGAATTTGATAAATCACAATCAAATGAAGAAGATATAATAGAGGCATCAATTGAAAAAGGAGCGGAGGATTGTGATATCTCTGATGAGTCTTATGAAATCTATTGCGATCCTGCAACTTTACACAGCCTTGGTGAGAGCCTTGAGGCAATGTTTGGAGAGTCAAAGTTAATGAAAATTATATGGAAGCCGGAGAACAATATAGAAATAGATCAGGAAACTTATGCAAAACTCGAAAGGCTTTTAGAGGCATTAGACGATAATGAAGATGTTCAAGATATATATTTTAATTTTGAGATACCAGATGAGTTTTTAAGTTAAGCTAATAAGTATGCATGCGAAAAAAATTTTAGGAATTGACCCAGGACTAATAAATACAGGGTGGGGTGTGATTTCCATAAATGGGAATTCAGTTAGTCACATTGACCATGGCTTAATAAAAGTTCGAACAGATATTGATTTAGCTGAGCGTCTATTATTGATTTCCCAAAACTTAACAGAAATTTTATCAAAGCATAATCCGGATGAATGTTCTATAGAAAAAACATTCGTAAATAATAACGCTCTATCCAGTCTAAAACTTGGGCATGCAAGGGGTGCAATCCTTCTAACTATAGCAAAATACAAGATTAGATGTTTTGAATATGCTCCAAATCAAATTAAAAAAAGTGTTGTTGGGAGAGGTCATGCTGATAAAACTCAGATTGCTCATATGGTTTCGATATTGCTATCAAAAAAAATTGAGGGCGTCAGTGATGTTTCTGATGCACTTGCCATTGCAATAACTCACGCATATCAAAATCACAATCGAATTGTAGAGGCTACTCAATGATAAGTAAGTTAGAAGGAATAGTGGATACAATTAATGAAAATTCAGTGATAATTGATATCAATGGTGTTGGGTATGAAGTTTCATATCCAGAGAGAGCAATTGATACTTTAGTCGAAGGTTCAAAAATTTCCGTATATATAAAGACAATATTTAGAGATGATACTATTTACCTGTATGGTTTTTCGTCAATTGAAGATAGAACTTTTTTTAATATGCTTCAAACTGTCCAAGGTGTTGGAGCAAAACTAGCTATGACCATAATTGGTTTTTTTGAAACTGAGGAAATTACAAACTATATTAGTTCTGCAGATGAAAAGTCAATAACTATGGCGCCTGGTGTTGGTGCGAAAGTTGCAAAAAGAATTATCACTGAATTAAAAGATAAATTTATAGATAGCTCCCAACAAAGCACAGATAATTATTCAACAAAGAGAAATAATATTATATCCGCTTTATTAAATCTTGGTTATCCAAGAAGTGAAGCAGTTAATATTGTTGAACAGTTAAAAGTTGAAATAAATCAAGATTTAGAAATTGAAGAATTAATAAGGATGGCGCTGAGGAGAACTGTTTAATGGCTAATGATCACAGAATATATAGGCCACGTCTCTTAGAACAGTTTATTGGGCAAAACCCTGTTCGAAAAAATCTTAAAGTATTCATTGAGTCAGCAAAGGAGCGTGAAAAAAGTTTGGATCACGTTCTTCTAGCTGGTCCTCCAGGTCTTGGAAAAACAACATTAGCAAACATTATTGCAAATGAACTTGGGGTTAACATTAAAGTTACATCCGGACCGCTTATAACAAAAGCTGGAGATTTGGCGGCTATCATCAGTAATTTGGAAGAGAGAGATGTTTTATTTATCGATGAAATACATAGACTGAATAGTAGCGTTGAAGAGGTGCTTTATGCAGCAATGGAAGATTTTGTATTAGATATCTTAATTGGAGAGGGGCCTGCGGCAAAGTCTGTTCGAATAGAGTTAGCTCCATTCACATTAATTGGAGCAACTACCAGATTAGGGTTAATATCAAATCCACTAAGAGAGAGATTTGGTATTCCTATAACTTTAGATTTTTATAATGATGCTGATCTTAGTGAAGTCGTTAAAAATGCTTCAAGTGAGCTTGGAATAATAATTGATGATGAGTCTGCTAACGAAATAGCTTCTAGATCAAGAGGTACTCCAAGAATTGCGAATAGATTACTCAGAAGAGTTCATGATTATTCGGTATATAATAAAGTAGATATGATTAACATTAATTTAGCAAAGGACTCATTGAAAGAGTTAGAGGTAGATAACATTGGTTTGAATAGTCTGGACTATAGATATTTGGATTGTTTGATTGAAAATCATAATGGAGGTCCGGCAGGTATTGAGTCTATCGCAGCATCGATGGGAGAAGCTCGTGACGTACTGGAAGATGTCATTGAGCCATACTTAATTCAAAAAGGATTTATAAATAGAACCCCAAGAGGAAGAGTTATATCACAGAAATCGATTGTTGAAATAAAAGATAGATTGAAAAAAGATAATAAATGACAAATTATAGTCATATTTGCAAACTAAATTTGTTTCGTAAGATAAATATATATAATATTGTACATTGTTGAACTAATTTTAAGTTGAAAATAACATGGAAGAAACACAAATCGTTACAGACTTGAGTCTAATAGGTCTTTTCTCTGAAGCGGATATAATAGTAAAAATAGTGATGATTGGTTTAATGATAGCATCAATATTTTCATGGGCAATCATAATTGAAAAACTTGTTCTAATAAAATTAGTAAACAGGAATGCGATAAAATTTTACAGAGATTTTTGGAGCAGTAACATAAATGATATTGATGTAGCTTATAGAAACTCAAGAAATAATCCAATGGCAAAAATTTTCAATGCCGGGATTAAAGAGTGGAATACAACATTTAAAATTCACAAAAATATGTCAATAGATGGTGTAAAACAGAGAATTGAAAAAGCTATGAACGTTCAAATGAATATTGAACTTGATAAACTAGAAAAGAAATTATTATTCTTAGCGTCAGTTGGTTCAACAGCCCCATTTATTGGTTTATTTGGAACGGTCTATGGTATCATGAATAGTTTTTCAGCAATTGCGGCATCGAAGAGTACAAATCTAGCGGTTGTTGCTCCTGGAATAGCAGAGGCACTATTTGCAACAGCGATTGGACTGTTTGCAGCAATCCCAGCCGTTATGTTTTATAACAAAATATCAAGTGATATTTCTCGGGTTACATCAAATCTTGAAAATTTTAGCGATGAATTCATCAATTATTTCAGCAGGCAAATTGATGCACAAATGGTCGCAGATGATTTTGATGATAACTACGAAAGTCAAGATGAAGAGTATTAATATTCCTAAAGATGGCAGTAAGTTTAAAAACATTACCGAATAATCGGAGAAGGGTTAGAAAAAATAACCCTATATCAGATATTAATGTTACTCCACTTGTCGATGTGATGCTTGTATTATTGATTGTTTTTATGGTAACAGCCCCATTGTTAACTGTGGGTGTTCCAATTGAATTACCAAAAACAGATGCAAAGCAAATGAGTGAAGAGTCTGAGCCTCTTACAATTACTTTGGATAAGGAAGGGAATATTTATATCCAAGAATTAGAGATTCCTTTCGCGGAACTTGGTGAGAAATTAGAGGCAATTGGAATGGGTAATTATGATCAAAAAATATACATAAACGGTGACAAAAATATAAATTATGAAATGCTCATGAAAGTCATGGCAAAGATAAATTCAGCGGGCTATACATCAATAGGTCTTGTTACGGATATAGAAACATAATATGTTCTCAAGGCCTCTATCTATTTCATTATCCATCCATTTATTTTTTATATCCATTATTGTAATAGGGTTACCATCATTTGATAAATTTGATGAATTACCAACATCAGTCATTGAAATAGAGTTAATTGTAAATGAATTATCAGAGGAAATACAAGAGCAAGATGACAATAATGTTGAATCAACTCAAGATCTAAAAAAATATAGCGCAACACCAAATATCAAGCCGTCTGATAGAAGTGACTCCACCAATAATATGAAGATTGATGCGCAAATTGAGACAGAGTCAACTATTCTATCTGATGAAGAACCAGAAGAAGAAATATCAGAAGTTTTTGCTACTCCAAGCGCAAAACCTGAATTAAGTAAATTGAATGATAAATTATTAACTAATTTAGAATACGATGAAAAAAAAGAGGAAAGTAAAGAAGTTACCGCACTTCTTGATAAGTTTCCTGATGATAGGAATGTTGGAGATGTTATAGAAAATGTGCCAGAAAAAAAGGAAATTGCTAAAAAAGCAGACACAATATCATCCGGAGATATTCTAAATATGAAAAGACAGATAGAAATGTGTTGGAATCCTCCAATAGGTGTAAGAGGGGCAGAAAATCAAAGAGTGCAGGTACAGATTTCATTAGCCAAGGATGGAAGTATTTTGAATGTGGAGCCAATTACGAGATCAACAAATGATGTCAGTAAAATTGCAATTGAAGCCGCAGTTAGAGCTGTAAAGCAATGTGAGCCTTACAAGCTACCAATCGATAAATATGATTTATGGAAAGAAATTAAATTTACATTTGATCCGAGAAATATGATGGGTGGATGATATGAGAACTAAAATTAGATGCATATTGACTGTTATAGCCATATTATTATTACAAATTAGATATCCGCAGGCAGCTCTAGAAATTAATGTCAATGATGGTAATTTAAAACCACTTCCAATTGCAATTCCATCAGTAATCGATAAACAGGGTTTAGAAAAAGATCTAGGATTTGATATATCTCGTGTAATTGCAAGTGACCTTGCTGGTTCGGGGTTATTTTACCCAATAAATCCAAAAGCATTTCTAGAAAACCTTAACTCAATAAGTCAAAAACCAAATTTTAATTCCTGGCGGGTGATTAACGCTGAAACTTTATTGTCTGCTGAATTATCATATAGGGAAAATGATATAGTGAGGATTGATTACAGACTTTGGGATGTTGTTGCTGAGAAGGCACTTGTTGAACAAACATTAACAACTTCAAGAAATAAATGGAGGAGCTTAGCTCATGTAATCGCAGACACAGTTTATACAAGGCTAACTGGCGAAAAGGGGTATTTTGATACAAAAGTTGCTTTTATTGCAGAAAGTGGTCCAAAGACAAATAGAATAAAGAGATTAGCTATTATGGATCAAGATGGGTTTAATCCCCGACTATTAACAACAGGCAATGACCTTGTATTAACACCAAGATTTAGTCCAAATTCGGAAGATCTTGTATATCTCTCATATAGAAATGGACAGCCACAGGTATATATCTATAACCTTGAGTCAAAACAGACTTATGTAGTTGGATCATTTCCTGGTATGACATTCGCTCCAAGATTTTCACCAGATGGTAAGAAGATTATTATGAGTCTTCAAGAAGGCGTTGGTTCTAATATTTTTGAGATGAATTTAAGTAATTTTGAAAGAAGAAGACTCACTAATACACCCGACATAAACACGGCACCGAGTTACTCTCCTGATGCAAAAAATATTGTATTTGAATCAGATAAATCTGGTACACAGCAATTATATGTCATGGATGCAAATGGAAATAATGTGAGAAGAATTAGTTATGGAACCGGAAGCTACTCTACGCCGGTATGGTCTCCTAGGGGGGACTACATAGCCTTTACAAAGATATCAAAGGGAAGATTTATGATTGGTGTAATGTTTGCTGATGGTAGTGGAGAAAGAATAATTACAGATGGATTCCATAATGAGGGCCCAACTTGGGCCCCCAATGGCAGGGTATTAATGTTTTTCAGAGAGTCACCAGGTGAGACAGGGGGTGCCATGATTTATTCCGTTGATATAACCGGATATAATGAAAAATTAATAGAAACACCTGGGTTTGCATCCGATCCTTCATGGTCAACTCTACTGAACTAAATATTACATCATTTGTTAACATTTAAGTGCTAAAGTTAAAATAGATTCTATATTTAAAGGGGAATAAGCAATGATATATAAAAAAGCACTCAATCTTTCCGTGACTTTTTTATTAATTTTTATCCTAACAGGATGTGCATCAAGGCAAAAGATAGAGCAAGTCTTGTTTGGCGGTGGAAATGATAATGAAGCTGACATCGTATCTAATGCAATACCTGGATCATCACAGGACTTCACAGTTAATGTTGGTGACAGAGTATTTTTTGCAACAAATTCGACTAGTTTAGATGATGATGCAATGGCAATACTTGAGAGACAAGCTTCTTGGTTAGAATTGTACCCTGAAATCGATATTATTGTTGAAGGTCACGCTGATGAGCGAGGAACAAGAGAGTACAACCTAGCTTTAAGTGCAAAAAGAGCTGAAGTGGCTGTTTCATATCTTGAGAGCCTTGGAATAGGTAGCGAAAGAATTGAAACCATATCATACGGTAAGGAAAGACCTGTTGCAGCGTGTTCATCTGAAGCGTGTTGGTCTCAAAATAGGAGAGCAGTATCTGTTGTAATTGCAGATAATTGATTTGAATTCCTACTAGATATTTGAAAAACATTCATATATTATTTTGCCATAAAAAATATGGAATGGTATCTATTGCCTAACTAATAAGTATGAATTTTGAAGACAAATTACCCCTATCAGATCATCAAATTGATGACTTATTCTCTCCATTGGTAGACACAAGAAGAATCGCGCTAGCTGTTTCAGGTGGTAGAGATAGCTTAGCATTGATGTTTTTAATCAAAAAATGGCTAGAAAATAATAAGTTTGATAAGGACGTTGTTGTTTTAACTGTCAATCATCAGCTGAGGGAAGAGTCAAATGCAGAATGTGCTGAAGTCGCATTGATTGCTCAAGGGTATGGTTTTCATCATAAGATTCTGATTTGGCATCATGAAAATATAAAAACTTCGATACAAGAAAAAGCGAGAAATGCCAGATACGACCTAATGATAAATTATTTAAAAGAAAATGGCATTGATACTCTAATCACAGGTCATACATTAGATGATAAAATTGAGACATTTTTGATGAGGCTATCAAAAGGAAGCGGATTAGAGGGTTTGAAATCGATACAGACAAGCCGTAACTTAGATGGAATAAACTTATTTAGACCATTATTAAAAATAACCAGAGATCAAACGACTAAAACTTTAGTTTCACAAAACATTGGATGGATTGATGATCCAACAAATACTGATGAAAAGTATGAAAGAATACAAATTAGAAACAACATATCAACTCTAGAAAAACTTAATATAAGTAAAGAAATGCTTCAGTTGACATTAAACAGATTGGGAAGGGCACATGAAGTAATAAGTAATGTTACAGAAAAGGCTATTCTTGAAGTTTTACATTTTGACAGTCTAGGTTATGTGTCATTGGATTTTGATATTTTAAGAGCATATCCCTATGAGATTATTATTAAGGTCTTTGAAAAGGCTTTAATTTATGTGAATGGTAAAAGGGTATCTCTTCAATCATTAGAAAGAGTTTGTTCTGAAGTTATTCAAACAAGAAAGCCGAAGACAATAAATGGTTGTGTCATAAACACAAAGAAAAATATTATACATATCACAAGAGAGAATAGAGACATTGAAAGTTTTAATTTGAAAGTTGGTGATCTCCACGTTTGGGATAATAGATTTAAAATTTGTTTGAAGTCGTTTAATGAAGATTTCATAACTATAAAAAATTTAGGTAGATCAAAAGAATTAAAATATCTGTGCGAAAATACTATTTATGCAGACATTCCAATTTATGTCCTGAAGACACTACCTGGTGGATTTATAAAAGATAAGCTTGTATTAATGCCTAACATACACAATATATATAATAGCGGATACTTAGATGTTAAATTCAAGCTACAAGAGAAGAATTAAATTACTGTAGTTATTATATAAAGGATATTAAATTGGGTGGTTTAAAGAATATTATTATTTGGTTGGTCATCGGCTTACTAATGATGGCATTATACAATGTGTTTCAAACCTCAAGTGAAACAAGAGGTGTCACTGAAATAAGCTATACGACACTTATATCAGAAGTTTCTGGAGGAAATGTAAGAGATGTTGTCATAACCGGGGATGAGATTCGAGGATCATTTAACGATGGTTCCAGATTTCACTCATATACTCCTGATGACCCACAATTTATCGATAGACTGAATGACCAAGGTGTTATTATCAATGTGCAACCAATTAAACAAAGTGCATTATTCTCAATTTTTGTTTCATGGTTTCCAATGCTCCTTCTTATTGCAGTTTGGGTATTTTTTCTCAAACAAATGCAAGGCGGTGGACGTGGAGCAATGGGATTCGGAAAATCCAAAGCGAAATTGTTAAACGAAAAAAAAGGAAAAGTGACATTTGCCGATGTAGCTGGGATTGATGAGGCAAAAGAAGATTTAGAAGAAATAGTAGAGTTTCTGAAAGACCCAAGAAAATTTCAGTATTTAGGGGGAAAAATTCCGAAAGGGGCATTGCTTGTTGGACCACCTGGGACTGGAAAAACGTTATTAGCAAGAGCAATAGCTGGCGAAGCGGGTGTTCCATTTTTCACAATATCTGGTTCAGATTTTGTTGAGATGTTTGTAGGGGTTGGCGCAAGCAGAGTTAGAGATATGTTTGAACAAGCTAAAAGAAGTGCTCCATGTATAATCTTTATTGATGAAATAGATGCAGTTGGTAGACATCGAGGAGCAGGGCTTGGTGGCGGAAATGACGAAAGAGAGCAAACCTTAAATCAATTGCTGGTTGAAATGGATGGTTTTGAAGAAAATGAAGGTATAATACTTATTGCAGCAACCAACAGACCAGATGTTCTTGACCCTGCTCTACTTAGACCAGGTAGATTTGACAGGCAAGTAGTTGTTCCAAATCCAGATATCATTGGTCGTGAAAAAATATTGAAGGTTCATGTAAGGAAAGTGAAATTATCAGAGGAGATAGATCTGAAAGTTATAGCTAGAGGCACACCAGGCTTTTCTGGCGCCGATCTTGCAAATCTTGTAAATGAGGCGGCACTTTTGGCTGCAAGAAGAGGTAAAAGAGTAATAACACAGACTGAATTCGAAGATGCAAAAGACAAAGTAATGATGGGATCAGAGAGAAGAACTCTGGTGATGTCAGATGATGAGAAGAAATTAACAGCATATCATGAAGCTGGTCATGCACTAGTAACTATCAAGCAAAAAGCATCAGATCCGATCCATAAAGCGACAATCATACCACGTGGTAGAGCTCTTGGTATGGTAATGAGGCTTCCTGAGCGTGATCAACTTTCTATGACTAGGGAAAAAATGAAAGCAGATCTTGCTGTTGCTATGGGAGGAAGAGCAGCTGAGGAATTAATTTTTGGGGATGAAAAAGTTACATCAGGTGCACAATCTGACATAAAAATGGCTACAAACTTAGCAAGAGCTATGGTAACTCAGTTTGGTATGAGTGATATTTTGGGACCTCTCGCCTATGGTAATAATGAGGACGAAGTATTTTTAGGTCATTCAGTTGCTAGAACCCAAAATTTATCCGAAGAAACCCAAAAGATCGTAGACTCAGAAATACATAAGCTTGTTGATCAAGGTCACAAGACAGCTACAGAAATTGTAATAGAATTTAAACATCAGCTTGAGATTATCGCAGAAGGTCTACTTGAGTATGAAACTTTAAGTGGTGACGAAATTTTAGACCTACTGAATGGTAAAAATCCTGATAGGTCTGAAGATGTGGGTTCAGAGGAACCTCCAGCAGATGCATCAGCTATACCATCCAAGAAAGCAAAAATTGAACCTGCAGATAAAGTCAAAAAGACAGGAAAGATGAAGCCTCAAACTCAACCTTGATCTTCTATACAACAAGTTCAAATTCATAGGCTATCATGACAAAGAGAAAATATTTTGGCACAGATGGTATCAGAGGTATTGCAAACATTCCTCCAATGACTGCTGATATAGCCCTAAAGATTGGTGCAGCTACAGGTTTATATGTTTCCGTAAATCACAAAGCCAAGAGAGTCGTGATTGCGAAAGACACAAGATTATCTGGTTATATGCTAGAGTCAGCAATAACTTCAGGACTAACTTCTGTAGGACTAGATGTTTTTTTACTCGGCCCGATGCCAACCCCATCTATATCTATGATGATGAAATCCATGAGAGCTGATTTAGGTATAATGATATCAGCATCTCATAATACCTATGAATATAATGGTATTAAAATTTTTGGGCCTGATGGTTACAAACTTAGCGATGAAAATGAAACAGAAATCGAAAAGATAATCCAAAATCTTGATAATTATGATTTGAGTAAAATTAAAATAGGTAAAGCCAAAAGAATTGATGATGCGCAGGCGAGATACATTGAGTATATAAAAGGAACTCTAAGTAAAGAGCTGACTCTGGACGGAATGGATATTGTAATTGATAGTGCAAATGGAGCAGGTTACAAGGTAGCTCCATTAACTCTGTGGGAATTAGGCGCGAATGTAATATCAATTGGGGATACACCAAACGGACAAAATATAAATCAAGATTATGGTTCAACATCACTTGAAAATATTATTGATAGCGTTAGAAAAAATAAAGCTGATATTGGAATTGCGCTAGATGGTGATGCTGATAGAATCATAATCATAGATGAAAGCGGTGAAATTGTTGATGGAGATACAATATTAGCAATTATTGCAAAGGAATGGCAGGAAACAAAGAAGCTAAAGAAAAACGGTATTGTGGCAACTATGTTGTCAAATATCGGTTTGGAGAATTATTTGAGTAATCAAAGTATTACACTGCATAGGACAATGGTTGGTGACAGATATGTATCCCAGTATATGAGAGAAAATGGATACAATGTGGGTGGTGAAAAATCCGGACATATCATATTAAGTGACTATTCAACAACTGGTGATGGCATTCTTGCTGCTCTGCATGTTCTTGCAATAATGAAAAAAAAGAAACAAAAGATCAGCGATCTTGCAAAACTATTTGATCCTTATCCTCAGATCCAGAAGAATTTTTTTATTAAAGAGGATCATGCTCCAGACATAATTCAATTAAGAGATTTATCGGAAAAATATCAACGAAAGATTGGTGATAAAGGTAGGGTGCTTATAAGATTGTCTGGGACAGAACCTCTAATAAGGGTTATGGTTGAGTCTAAAGATAAAAAATTATTGGATAAAACCCTAATTGAAATAACAGAGGATCTAAACGACTTACTGGTCTAATTTTTTTTTAATCTTGATCCATAACGTGTCACAATAATTCCAAACAAAATAATAATCATCCCTGTTATTTGTGCAATTGTGATGCTCTCATTCAGGAGTAAGGTTCCAAGCACGACAACATATACAGGTAATATGTAATGTGTTAGGGATACAAATGTCGGTCCTGCAATTTTAGTCAAATTAAACATTACCATACTTGCCATAGCCGTTGAAAATATTCCCATGATTAAGACAGATATAAAGGATATATCAGTAATCAAAATATTTGGTATTCCTTCACTTGATATTGCAACAATTAATGCAAACAGAGAGCCGACGAGGAAACTTCCTGAGGTTTTCTGCATTAATGAAATATTGGGCATTAAATTGACTGCAATATTCTGGATGGAATAACCAATTGCAGCAAGTAAAATGGCTATTTGTGGCAGAAGTGATGAGTATGAGGATGATGAACTTGAATTTTCTATATCTTTAAATAATAAAACATAAAGACCCAAAAAGCCGAAAATGATTCCCAAGAATTTAATTAAATTTAATTTTTCATTTGGAACAAGGAAATGAGCGGCTATCACAGTAAATAATGGCCCAATACCAAATAAAATACCACTGATGTTCGTCTCAAGATAGATTGTCCCCCAACAAATCAAATAGAATGGTAAGAATGCTGTCATACCTACCAATACTAACCATAACCAATTTATAAAACCACGCGGTAGGTGTTCACCTCTTATCCTTAATATGGAATAGATAATTGAGAAGCCTATAGTGAGCCTCATTGCGACAATCCATAATGGGCTAAATACATCTAATGCATATTTCGTGAGAGCAAAAGTTGATCCCCAAAAAATTACTAGTAATGATAGATAGAACCAATGGAGAAGAGTTGAATTTTTCATTTTTTTAAATGTATAAATTTGTTTGTCCATTAATGCATATGCGTCAATCATTCATAAGTCAATTTAATTTATTTTGTATTTGATCTAATTCATTTTTTAAAGTATTACAAAAGTGGGACAACTCTCCCCAACGAGAGTCGCCTATCTGGAAGGGATAGAATAATGATACAGAAACCAACAATTAAGACTAATAGAGCGCTGTTCTCATCTGGACCATGCGCAAAATATCCTGGATGGGATATAAATAACCTTGAGACAACAATTCTTGGAAGGTCTCACAGGGCAAAACAGCCAAAAAATTTCATAGAATATTCAATTAACCTTACTGCCGAATTACTTGAATTGCCAAAGGATTATAAAGTTGCAATTGTACCTGCATCTGATACGGGTGCGTTTGAACTCGCAATGTGGAATTTATTAGGGCCAAGGACAATCGATGTATTCGCATGGGAGTCATTCGGCAAAGGCTGGGTAACAGATATTATAAATCAATTAAATTTGTCAAATGTGAATAAAATTGAAGCAGAATATGGTTTTTTACCTGATCTATCTAAAGCAAATGCAAAAAATGATATTGTTTTTACTCTCAATGGTACAACTTCAGGAGTAAAGGTTCCGGATTTAAACTGGATAGATAACAATAGAGAAGGACTCACTCTCTGTGATGCAACGTCTGGGTTGTTTGCTCAAAATGTTGATTGGAGAAAATTAGATGTAACAACTTTTTCTTGGCAAAAAGTTCTTGGAGGGGAAGCTCAGCATGGGATGATAATTATGTCACCACGTGCAATAGAAAGAATAAATACTTATCATCCAGAATGGCCAATGCCAAAAATATTTAGAATAAAAAAATCAGGTAAAATTGATGAAAGTATATTTACTGGCTCAACTATCAACACACCATCTTTGATGTGTGTTGCTGATTATGTATCAGCACTTGAATGGGCAAAGAAAATCGGTGGATTGAAAAAGTTGATAGAAATTGCCAATACTAATTTAGATATCATAGCGCAATGGGTGGAAAAAAATAATTGGATATCATTTTTAGCACAAGATAAAGAAACAATTTCGAACACATCAGTGTGTCTTGAATTTGCATCAAAAAGCCCAGATGGAGATGATTTAGACACCTCGGTTCTATCAAAAGATATACAAAAAATTCTGGAAGCAGAGCAAATCGCTTACGATATTGGTGCATATAGAGACGCTCCCTCAGGATTGAGAATTTGGATTGGCGCAACAGTAGAACCTCAAGATGTATCAATATTACTTGAATGGATTGAGTGGGCTTATTTTTCAATAATTAAAAAATAATAATAATTTATAAGGATTTTCATAATGCCAAAAGTACTTGTTTCAGACAAGCTCAGTGAAGAGTCTGTAAAGATTTTTATAGATAGAGGGATTGAAGTCGATTATCTCCCCGATGTTGGTAAAGATAAAGAAAAATTATACGAGATAATTAAAAATTATGATGGCTTAGCCATAAGATCAGCAACGAAGGTTACAGAGAAGATTTTAAATAATGCAAAAAGACTGAAGGTTGTTGGTAGAGCTGGCATTGGTGTTGACAATGTTGATATTGAGACTGCCACTTCAAATGGTGTAATTGTTATGAATACACCTTTTGGTAATTCAGTGACAACAGCTGAGCATGCAATCACAATGATGATGTCACTCGCAAGACAGATACCTGAAGCAGATAAATCAACAAAATCTAGTTTATGGGAAAAATCTCGGTTTATGGGAGTAGAATTAACTGGTAAGACTCTTGGGGTTATTGGTTGTGGGAATATAGGTGCAATTGTAATAGATCGTGCAAAGGGTCTTAGAATGAAAGTATTGGGTTATGATCCATTTCTTACAGATGAGCGTGCAGAATCAATGGGTATAGATAAAGTTGAATTAGACCAACTATTTAAGAATTCAGATTTTATAACAATACATACACCGCTAACTGAAAAGACAAAGAATATTATAAATGACAAGAGTATAAGTCTTATGAAAGACTCAGTTAGAATTATAAATTGTGCTCGAGGTGGTTTGATTGACGAGTCAGCACTTTTAAAAGCTCTGGAAGATAAGAAAATTGCTGGAGCTGCAATTGATGTATATATGGAGGAGCCAGCAAAGAATAATCCATTATTTGATTTTGAAAATGTTATATGTACACCACATCTTGGTGCATCTACTGTAGAGGCTCAGGAAAAGGTTGCAATACAGATTGCAGAACAAATGAGTGATTTCCTTCTGACTGGTGCTATTACAAACGCGATTAATTTTCCATCTGTATCAGCCGAAGATGCTGCATCAATGGAGCCTTATCTTGTACTTGCAAACAGTCTTGGATCATTTGCAGGGCAGATAACGGAAACTGCCATTAAGAATGTTAAAATTGAATATGTTGGTACAATCGCTGAAATGAACACTGACACGCTCACTTCAACATTAGTAGCAGGGTTATTGAAACCTCTATTAGAAGATATTAATATGGTCAATTCTATGTCTATTGCCAAACAACGAGGTTTGAAAATTGAACAAATTAAAAAAGCAAGTAGCGGTATTTACGGATCATACATTAGATTAATCATTGAATCTGAAAGGCAAGAGCGTTCTATAGCAGGAGCTGTTTTTTCAGATGGTAGTGCAAGGCTTATCCAAATTAAAGGAATTGATATGGAAGCAAAATTTGCTAAAAATATGATCTATATCACAAATAATGATATTCCTGGTCTTGTTGGGAAGATTGGTCAATGTCTTGGCTCACAAGGTGTTAATATTGCTAATTTCAATTTAGGAAGAGATAAAATTGGTGGTAATGTTATAGAGCTAATTGAAGTTGACTCACCAATAGATGACTCAGTTCTTGAAAGCCTAAATGATATTGATGATATTGTTCAAGTTAAAAAACTAAACTTTGTATAAATAATATGACAAGTGTAGTAATTGTTGGCACTCAATGGGGTGACGAAGGGAAGGGAAAGATTGTTGACTCTCTTTCTGAAGAAGCTGATTTGATTGTCAGATTTCAGGGTGGACACAATGCTGGTCATACTCTGGTTATTGATGGACAAACCATAAAGTTATCACTACTTCCTTCCGGTATTGTTAGAAAGGATAAATTGACAATTATTGGGAATGGAGTTGTCCTTGATCCAAACGCGCTTCTATCAGAAATAGAATATCTATCAAAACTAGGAGTTCAAGTAACCCCTGACAATCTTAAGATCGCTGAAAACGTATCAATTATATTACCACTACATAAAGAACTAGATTTGGCGCGAGAAGAGAATGCTGGGAAATCAAAAATTGGTACAACCGGAAGGGGTATTGGTCCTGCTTATGAAGATAAGGTAGCAAGAAGGTCAATTAAACTAATTGATCTTGATGATTTTGAAAACATTAATGGTAAAATTGAGAGGGTTATAGAACATCATAATATACTCAGAAGGGCATATGGCCTTGGTGATGTGAAAATAGAGGATATTCATACATATCTCGATGGTATAAAAGAAAAGATTCTACCATTTATGGCCAATACATGGCGAATTCTTAATCAAGCAAAAATAGACAATAAAAAAATATTATTTGAGGGTGCTCAAGGTCTGCTGCTTGATGTTGATTTTGGCACATATCCATTTGTGACATCATCGAATACAATGCCAGGTCAGGCGTCCATAGGAAGCGGAGTTGGTCCAAAATATTTAGATCATATAATTGGTATAACTAAAGCATACACAACTAGGGTTGGAAGCGGTCCATTCCCAACAGAATTATTCGATGATATCGGTGAAAAATTAGGTGATATTGGGAAAGAATTTGGAACTGTTACGGGGCGAGAAAGACGGTGTGGTTGGTTTGATGGGGTCTTGGTGCGTCAAACTGTTCAAATATCAGGTATCGATAGCATTGCTCTCACAAAACTTGACGTTCTTGATAGTTTTGAAAAGATAAGTATTTGTATTGGATATGAGCTTAATGGAAAAAAAATTGATCACCTTCCATTATCTGAAACACTCCAAAAAAAAATTATACCTATTTATGAAGAACATGACGGTTGGCTTTGTGATACCTCAGGAGTAAATGACATAAATAATTTGCCCGAAAATGCTATAAAATATGTAAAAAGAATAGAAGAAATTATAGGTATACCAATTGATATAATTTCAACAAGCCCAAGAAGAGAAGATATTATTTTTCTTAATGAATATTTTTAAAGAATAAAATATCACTTATAAAGTATCTTTAAAGTATCAGAAAAG
>Ga0213864_10000175_pt1 | contig 28651 bp, 25 predicted proteins | sample PICome_5_FD_160078 | JGI IMG/M metagenome (GOLD analysis project Ga0213864, IMG submission 160078) | Coastal seawater microbial communities near Pivers Island, North Carolina, United States - PICO247 | ecosystem: Environmental > Aquatic > Marine > Coastal | place: USA: North Carolina... | reverse complement strand
AGCGCAATCTTTTGAGGTTTCAAGGTCTGCATCTTTCTTAGTCTCCGTTTTTTGCTCGTAGGCGCTCCAATTATACCAATTTGTATAATACTGCTTTCTTGGTGGGTCAATTTTCGCGATATGAAACGTTAAAGTTTTGAGGTTGAAAATGCCTTTATATGCGTCCTTGCCGTCTGTCTGTAGAGTTCTTGTTTTCTCATTGAAAGTACTTTCTTGAGTGTGTATATACACCAAGTCATCTCGAATATATGCTAAATTGCCTATAAAGTCGCTGTTGTTGAACAATTCAAGCTTTTTGAATATGTTTTCTGTTGGCGTATTATCGAGAATTTTAGTCATCGCGAACGTGTCACTAATTCCTTTGATTTTGGACATCTCAAAGGCTCTAACGACATTTAACACATTATCGGCATTACAAGTGCCATTATGACATAAAACGCCGTTTTTTGAGCGTATAGGCTGTGCATTCATCAAATTTGTATCGCCAAAGCTTGTAATTCTTGAATGATGCAAGACTGCATGGCTAAAGTGCTTAATTAAGCTCTCTTGATACAAAATATCAAAGTCTAAGCTTTTTGTGACTGCGCTGGGGTCACAAGTTAAACAAACGTAACCATGTGAATGAGGATTAGAACGGCTCTTCTCCGTGATTTTGGCAATCTCGGACAATGTCAAACATTCAGTTAATAACCAAAAACACATTTTTAGTTATCCCCCCATAATGCTATTTTTGTCACTTTCAGAGGTTCTCCGAGCATATCAATACAATGATCAAATAACAATCGTAACCATTTTTTATAATGTGTTGCCTCTGTAAAAATGTGAGATATGAGGTTATAGCCCCCCAAACTCTCGATTTTGTCGAGTATGTCAACGCCAAAATTTTGATTTAACAAAGCATCTTTAAGGATACCTGCTAAAATTTGGCTGTACAAGGCTTTATCTTGCGTTTCTTGTCTTCCGTTAAAACAAATCATATATTTTGTTTTATCGAAACTATTGTAAAACTCAAAATTTGAGTAGTAGAAGCCCCCACGACTTAAATTAGCTTTTGAATTATCCACTTGAATATATAATAATTGTTCAATTATCGTTTCCAAATGTTCGCTGGGAAGGTCTGAAGTCCTAAGAAATCGCATAATTTCGGTTAAGAAATTTCTTGATAAATTGGGATATTTGTTTAAATATTCTCTGAGGTTGTCAAGTTTAAAAAACTTCAAAATCTTGGAAAGCTCAAAATCTCTGCTTAGAAGCTCTCTAACCTCATAACTTTCAATTAATCTTCTGCTGTTATCATCATCAAATGAAATTCCATAGAGAAGGCGTGAAACCTTCTTTAATTCAGTAATTGGACAGTTATTAAACCAATTTGGAATTAAATTTAAATAAAATTCTAAGAACATCAATTTTTTAGGGTTTGAATATCTGAACTCTAAGAATTTTACATTTTTAACCTCTTTTGTCGTTAAAAGGGCTGGGTAGTCATCTTTTTGCCTTAAATTTCTTGTATTAGAAATTGAATATCCATTATTTCGGTGGTTCAAGCCTTGATATTGTAAAATTAAATTTTCTAATATGCAGTAAACTCTCATAAGTGTAAAATCATGGTCGTACAGCCTCTGAGCATCGAAAATTTCTCTTTTAATGCTTATGTGTTGCCCTGCCCTTGAATTGAAGGAAACGCCCTTATTAAAGTCTCTAACGGCTTTTTTTAGGCTTTTTGTATCATCTGAACACAAAACTAATTCAAAATCAACACTACCATCATGATAAAGCCTTGTAGCCCATGTATTTCGGTGTTTGAGGCTTTCAATTGGTTCAAAGTCTCTGTCTATGTCTTCTAAGCTTAAGCCATAATTTTCTAAATATTGGCTTAAGAACGTCTCATTATTAGAAATATTACATTCTAATTCTATTGTATAATTAAAAATTTGTTCACTCATTTTAATCACTCAGCAAAAAAAGAGGTTTTGAGGCTCTGTTTCTGCATAATATCCAATTAGAATAATACTATTTAAAGTTAAATTGATCTAAAATTTAGTAAAACCTTTTTTTTGCCATAATATAGCTTAGTAAAAATCAACGTTTTTTATAAAATTTGCACTTACAAGCTTTCTAGATTGAGAAAACTGCAAATAATTTTTTTCAAAAAATGGGTAAAAAATGCGATTTTTTACAGTAAAAAAATGATCAGATCGGAAAAACAAAATTTTAAATTCTGCACTCTCAGACCTTCTACAAGCATTCTATAAATTCTGCATTTACAGACCTTCTACGTGCATTTTAAAAAAACAGCAATAGAAGTATTTATATACCCTTTCTGAAAGTTCGATATTTTGGGAGTAGAAGTACCTCTACTCAAAATGTACAAATTCCATTTTTTAAAAAATTGCACAAAAATTTTTAAAAACTGACATTTTCACTCAACCTCTGAGCATTGAAAAAACTGTAAAACTAGACGTTTTTAGTCAAAATTTCCACTGGAAAGCCTTTGTTACCTATGGAACTTATGGAACTTGTCGAGAAAAATTTCCAAAAAATAGTCAAATCTGAACAATTGATAAGTTTGTGGAAAAAACTAAACAAAACACGACCTCTGAAAGTGCAAAATTTTGATAGTAAAAATAAAAATTAAAAAATTAAATGCAGTTTTTTGCACTCTCACAGTCTATATTCGATGAATTCAACGAGCTATCAAAATTTTAAAGAATTAGCCAAAATTAGAATTGCTTTAGAAGAGCTGTAGTTGTAGAAAACTAAAGAATTTTTTGAAAAAGTCGATTGTGCAAAAATCCATTTGTGGAAAATTGCACAAAAATGGCTCTACTCCCATTAGAATATGAGTACAAAGGCTGTACGTTGATTTGACCTATTTTTTGGCTTGATCGTATTTAGCGCCATTCTCATAGTATATAAATACCTATGATTTCCTATGGAGATTTTTAAAAATCGTGTCAAAATTTTCCAAAAAATTGTGCAAAAGTTCATTTTGCGAAAATTGTGCAAAATCGCAAAAAATGGAATTTTGCACAAGATCGAAACCTTTTTAAAGCGCACAAATATACTAAAATTATGAGCTTTTTTAGGCTTTATTGTATGTTCGCTCAAATATTTTTATTTTTTGTGCAATAGTCCGAAAACCCAGAAAATTGCACAAAAAATTCAAATTTTTTAGCAGTCAAAAAACTTGGAAAAAAAAAGGGGGCAGGTAGCCACCCGACAGATTACGACAGCTTTTTGAAAAAAACAGACCCCTTTTTTATTTTGGTGGTTTAGAATTTTAGTTGTGCTGGTATAAAACTTTTTGCATAATCTTTTAACATTTCATTTCTATGTTGTTTCAATTTCTTTACAGCCTCTTTATTATCAAATTCTCTTATTAATCTCTCATAGATATACAAGAGCCTTAGAGGGTTTTTTATTTCCACCATGTCGGAACTCCTCTAACTTTCCATGAGGCTAAGTGTCGCTTGTCCCCCATGTAATAATCTCTATATGCTTTTATAGGGTTGTCGTTCTTGTATTCATCTGGCATAGCCATACTGAATTTAGTACGTGGTTTGTCTTTGATTGTGTTGGGTGGTGTAAATAAAAAGTTAGCTATTTTTTCTCCAGCTTTATGCGTTCTGTCTTGACCATATCTGAATTTGTATTCATCATATAAAGATAAGCCTAACCTAACAAGCCATTGATAATTAGCTTTTGTTTCTCCAGCCCATAAAACAGAAGGGTGTTTATAAAAGGCTGGTTTGTAAAAGTCTGCCTTCCATTCATCATGGTTATGGTGTACTGTACTAAGAATTTGAGCAGTTTCGGTAATCATCTTAACAACGTGCTTGTCATTATGATACTGTGCAGAAATTCTAGGATTATCATGCAATGAAAATATATTCATATTATTACTATTTAATTAATACTATTTAAAGCTTTTTAATTATTCGCAGAAATTATTAAAGTGGTCAAGATTAGAAGTCATACAAACTTCAACGTAATCTCTATTGATAATAAAAGATATTTCTTGATCAATATATTTTTTATATAAAGCCTCTAAAGAATTCAAAAACAAATATAAATATTCGTAAAAATCTGGTGTCATATAATCAACTCCAAAATCATTTTGAATTATATTTAAAATATGTTCATACTCAAAAAACTTTATAGTTTTTCTTTCCTCAGTTAATTCAGACTGTAATTTTAAAAGTCTAATCATTTCATTAAAATATAAAGTTCTTATATTATCATGGTCTAGATCAACATTTTTTAGATATTCCATGACACTTGTATTTATAACTTCTAATAAATCTAACATCATGAGCCACCTTTTAAAATGTGCCTATAAGCTAAATTAAAAACTCTTTCTTTGTCTTTTGGTCTGACATTGAAAGCCTCTTCTAAGCCTAAAGATATAGCATTTAAATATATTTCATTTTCTATTTTACTAAAATCTTTGTCTTTCATTGTCTTTAAAATAAACTCTTTTGTTTCTTTCGGAACGTGGTTTATTTCTTGTTTGATAAAGTCTAATGTTTTATTCATTTTTTTACACCACCTTTTTTAATTATTAGGGCATTGTTATTAGGTATAAATATAACTGTGTAACTCACTTTGTCCACTCCGTAATAAAATAAACTGCCTCTTGGTCATAATACATTGTATGACATGAGTATAAACCTTTTGTGTTTTCAATAATACAATCTAATATATCATCGTGCGCCCAACCAAATTTATCAGTTGATTTTATATACAAATCATCAAACCCAACAGCTACATCTTTTAAGTCTACCTCTTCACTCCATGCCTTTAAAACTCTTGTTTGTTCTTCTACTGATAAACTCTCAAAGAAACTTCCAATACTGTCGTACTCTCTTTGTGTGGCTACGTAAGGGGAGATATAATGAACCATTAGTTATCAAACCCCATTGTTGCCAAATGATCTTTATACTCATCAACAGCCCTATCAATTTGTGAACTTAGATAATCGGTGTGACATTCATAACACATCAACTCGCTTTCTACTTCATAACAAATACAACAGTATGTATCTTCATCTTTGTAAAGCTCTTCACATAAAGTATCTTCACATTCTTGGCACTTGTCTAACAAGCCCTCTTCTAAATGTAAATCTTCTGCGTTAATCATTCTTCTGCCTCATATACTTCTATTTCATGGTCTAATATTTCCATACCATACATTTCAGAATAATCCTCTTTTAGCAAAGATATATATTCCTCTTTACTGTAAGCCTCTCTTTCGTTGCCGTCAATAACAATAGTTACTTTAGCATAAAATAGCTTTGGTTGTTTTTCTGCCTCAGTTCTCTTGTTAATATAGAGAGCTAAAGCTTTTTCGTAGTCTGCACTTTCAAGAAAGTCGTTACTGTATTGGATAAACATTTCATTTGTTAGACCCATGATATATCTTTAGAAAGATAGTATATAAATATATTGTTGCTTTACAGTTATATGTCATCTTCATCTACAAAATCTGCGTAAAGATAAACTTCTTTTTCTTGTTCGTGTGGGTATTCATCTGTTATGGGTTGTGAAGGTCTATTGTTTTCTTCCCTTCTCCTTATATCTTCTTGCATATTTCTTACCCAATTTTCATGTTGTATCCTTTGTTCAAGATATATTTTAGATAATATATAAGCCACAGTTTCTATACTTTCACTCATTTCGATAGCCTCATCTATATCAGCGTGATTAACGAAAGAACTATCCATTAATTCTTGTACTGTGGTAATAGCTTGTCTGGTATAAATAAAATAGTGATCAAGAAAGTCACATAAAAACTCAAAGTTTGACATACTGTCTTCATCATCTTGAGGGAAATCTTGTCTATAATTGTAAAACCCTTCATTATAGGCGTTCCAAAGTCTACTTAACATTGTAGGCATATTTACACCTCTTGAAAGTTTATATTTAAATCTTTGCATTTATTACAAATACCATGTACAAATAAATCGCAAGTGTATTTAAATTCTTTTTCTTCACACTCTGTACAAACTAAAAAAGTTAATTGTTCTTGGCAACAGTATGACTCTTCTATAATTTATACCACCTACCATTTTTTTCAGTTACTAAATTATCTTTCCTTAATTCTCTTATAAGCCACCTTACATAATCTTTAGGGCTTTTTATATTGTCAAAATAATTAGGATATTTAGTTTTCACTTTATCAACTAAAGTATAACTCATAGCCGATTGTCCGTTTTCTATTGCGTTTAATAATTGGTCTCTTCTATTCAATTTTATACCATCTCCCATTAATTTCTTGTAATCTGTTATGATCTTTAAGTTTTGTTATAAAACGTGCCACAACTTGCCTTTTATGTTTTAATGTTGTAGAGCCAACAAAAAAACTGTCATCTAATTTATCAGCCAATAAATAAGGACTTGCAGACATTTTATTTTCTATTGTGTTAAAAAGGATTTCTGTTCTGTTCAAGTTTATACCACTTCCCTTTTTCCTCTTTTAGCCACCCCTTATAATTCTTTAGATAATTAACTATGTTAATTATTCTTCTACTTCTACCAAAAATTTTTTTACCAAAAAAGTCTGGTGTTATCTGTTCTATTCTCTCAACAATAACGGAAGGTTGAGCGTTCATCCCCTCGTCAATGAGATTATAAACTAATTCGTATTTATTCATAACATAGTATCTATAAATGAGTAGTATATAAATATTGTGTAATTGAACAAGACTTTTAATTTATAAATAAGCGAATTAACTGTAAAATATGAAAAACTTTATATACTTAATGCAAATCAAAGGCAACAGTTATATAATAAAATAAACGCCTAATAGATTAGCAACTCATTTTACCAAACATCTACCATAGGGAAGAAGAAGGCGACTATAAGCGCTATGACAGATTACGACAGCTTTTTCTAAATTATGCACCCCTTTTTTATTTTGCTTGTTTTAAAACCAGTCATTTAAATTTGCTGTTTGTTTGGTTTCTATTACGTAACCAGCTTCTTCTTTTAGTTTGTTAAATCTTGCTTCACTTATTCTCATACCTAAGAACTTTAAGTCTTGTAAAGAAGTTTTAAAGAATTTTTCTTTTGTGTTTATACCTTTATCAAACAACAAGTTAAGTGTCTTTTCTCCTATACCACCTAACATACTTAGTTCTAATTTCTTTTCATCAAGTGTTCCGTACTTTAAACCAGCAGATACAGTGTCGAAAAATCTACTGTCTTGTATTTGTGGTTTTAAAGAATCACCAAGAATAAAAGATATTCTGTCAATAAGACCAGAACCATCATATCTTTTAAGAGATAAATCTGTGTCTAATGTAAAAGGTTTTCTACCTTTAATTATATCATCTTGGAATATAAACGATAATATTTTTAAGAAGTGTTCTCTCATGTCAACTTTAACGTGTGTATCGTATACGTCATTATAAAAGTTTACAAATATTGGTTCGTAAACATAATCGCTTTTGTTAAAAAATCTTTCTGCATGATCTACATAACTTTTATCTTTCTTTTCATCGTAAAATACACCACTTAGAAACTCTTCGTTAGCTAAGAAAACTTTAAATATATCGTACAAAGAGTTTAAGTTTTTAGTGTTCCACAGTTGCGTTTGAGCGTCAATGATAGTATGCACTTTTATGGCGTTTTTGACAACTCTTCTACCCATTTCTGAAGCAAAGTATTTGCCACCATAACTTTTTATAAATTTATATTTTTCTAAAGTTTCTAATGACTTTGTTACAGTATCCTCGTCTAAGTTTCCGTTTTGGAAAAATAGAAAACTTTGTTTTATGATTGAATATATCTCTTCATCTGTGTTAGCCATTTCATTTACTATAGCTGTTAGTATTTTATCTATCATAACACGACCAAATTGTGAACGTGCAGCTTGTGGATTTTGTACACACACCTCTGCGTGTTTCATTTCTTGTTCGTCTCCTAAAAAGAAGACATGACCTTTGTCTACACCATAACCAGCACGACCAGCTCTACCCCACATTTGTCTAAGGTTTGGTTCTTCTATTCTTTTGTGCATACAATTTAAACCATCCCATACAGATATGTCAAACAACACAACGTTTACTGCTGCTGTGTTTACACCTTCTGCTAAAGTTGGTGTGCAAAAGATAACATCTAATTTACCTTCATTAAACATTTGTACAACTTGGTCTTTTTGTTCTTCTGGTTTTACATCTCTATGATGTATACCTATACCTTTTTCCCATAAAGCTTCTCTTGGTGCAGATTCTGGCAATCTTGCCATCATACGTGCATACTTCTCTATAGCTTTTTTAGAATACATAAATACAAGAAATTGTCCTTGATTAAAAGTTTTTAATTGTAATAGTTGTTTAAATTTAGCTAAACGTTTTTCGTCAGCTTTTCTAAACTTCCAACTGATAGGATTGTTATAATGATACTCTAAAGGTATTGGTCTATCTTCTGGTGGTCTGTAATAATACTCTGCATCTAACCAATCTGCAAACTCTGTATAGTTTGGTAAAGTGGCAGATAAACCTATAATGTTTACATCTGCGTAATCTCTTTTTAGATTCATTAAGACCCACTCTAAAGCAGAACCTCTACCAGCGTCTTGTATTTTGTGTATCTCATCAAAGACACAATACTTGACATCAGCTAATATTTCAGCACGTTGGTGTGGAGAGTTAAACACAGCCATAAGTCTTTCGGTTGTCATTAGTATGACATCAGCAGATTTATAATCTAAACCATGTTCTTTTCTTTGTTCTCTATCTGCACCAGTATCTCTTAAGACATTGACCATTGGTAAATGCTTTGGAAACTCTCTGAGAAGCTCTGTAGCGAGTTGTCTTACTGGTACGAGTATGATACATTTAGTTCCTTCTTTCCAAGCCTTATACGAAGCCCAGTAAGCTGCAACAGTCTTACCCATACCAGTCGGTAAAATATTAAGAAAGTTTTTATTGTTTTGTTGTGCCTCGTCTTGTAACTGACAATAATCTAATTGGTAGTCTCTAAGTTTATCATAAGGCATAACTTGCTCAAACTCTTGTAATAATTTATTCATAAGATATAACCCTAACTATAGTATATAAATGTTTTTATTCATTGATCATAACTTTAACATAAGGTCTAACGTTAACGTCACCAAACATTTCTGGATTTGTTTTTAGTAACTCTTTCTTACTATCTGATTTAAGACTTTTGTAACTGTAACCTTTGACTGCAATGACACGAGTATTGGTGTCTAAAGGTAATTCCTCTAAATCCATGTCTAACATTTTGTTAGCAAATTCTCTTTTTAGATCATCAATTATTTTTGTGATGCTTTTTAGTTCTGCTTTTAATTTAGCTTCTTCAATGAGTAGTTCTCTTAAGTTTCCACTGTCAAGAGCTACTTGTAGGAAATCGTAATTCATTTCTTTTTGTGATTTCATAATTATAATACAGCACTAGCATATATAAATGTTTTTATTTTATACACGTAAATCGTTAAATTTTGCTTGTAAACATTGTGGTTGGTCACATATAATATCATCTATTTGTCTATCTCGCTTACAATATCTACAATTTTTATCTTTAATAAATAACCTATGTCTACCTTGTGATAAAGCTAAAAACTTTACTGTCAATTTAGTTTCAAAATAACTAAATTCTTCTTCATTCATACCGTTAGAAACTTGCATTAAGTTTCTTCCTACATTTTCTACTATTTGGTCTATATAATTCATAAAAACGCCTCTAATGTTTGTTGTTCGTTATCTGGTAGCAAGTCTAAGGTTTTGTGTAACCAAGTTTTTATTCTTCTGTTCCACACATACTCTCTGCCAGATAACTTCATGCCGTCAACTTCTGTGTCTAACATTGCTACAGCTTTTTTAGATATTGGGTCAACGTGATGGATATAAAAAAAGACTGTAGAAAACTCTTCAAACGTACCTTGCTTTGCTCGTATTTCTTCTGCAAGTCTTACGTGCAAACCTTTTGTGTCATAGTCATCTATAGCTTTTCTTAATGTTTTGTGAAAGACTAAGTCTTTGTCGTATACACCATTGAGTAAATCTTGCTCAACTTGTGTCACATATTTATTTAAAGACTCACGACTTTCTCCTTGTAAAACTCTTTCAAATATTTCTTTTTGAAATCTTTGTATAAAGTCTGGGGTGGTACTTTTAACATACTCTACACCCTTTGCATATATTTCTATTGTATCATCGTCAAATGCTTCGTCATTTTCTGCGTTGTAACGTAGTCGTGCAAAATATCTTTTCTTTGCTTCAAACAATGCAAATGGTGAATACCAACCTTGTGATTCCATTTGTATTGATCTTCTATCTTTTGGCACTTGCCAAAAGTCTAAGATGTTTTCATACTCTGCATTGACACGTACAACTAACTCTGTCATAATTTTTATAACTTGTTGTGTGTCATAGTTTTGATTTTCTGGTAGCTTTACGTATATAGAATCTGTGTCTCCATACACACGAGTCCAACCATACTCTTGTTCTGCTATGTCAGAAGCCTTTGTGATAATCTCTCTCGCAAATGCTGTAAAGTCAGATGCACAATGCCAAGAGTAGAACGACCTTGCGCCGTTCACACTCTTCTCGTCTTCCTCTTGTTCTGAAATGTCGTCACCTCTTGACTTAGCTGCTGTGCTTCCCCTTGCACCGAGACCACCAGTTATAGATAACAGAACTACTTTTAGTCCAGCTTGTATGGTGTCATACAGCTTAAACATTTCTCCTTTTGATTGACCTCTTAACTTTTTATACTTGTTACGGTCTTCTTCAAACACTTTGAGAACTCTTGGCATTATACCCATATGGTCAAATCTATTGTAAGAGTGTGTAAACTCTGTATTACCAAATTGATCTGCCAATGGTATTCTTGCTTGTACATTATTCAGTATCAGTTGTTCTGGACTTATGTTCCACGTTTGTATTATGTTGTTATACAGCGATGCTAAATCTATGCCTATTACATTTTCGTGTATACCTTTTTCTGGTTCGAATGTTATAGCACCTATGTAACCTTCTTTTGTAGGTATGGAACTTCTTGATTTCCAAATTATTCTTTTACCAAAATGATCAAGAGAGAACAGCATAATAGCTTGTATAGAAGGCTTACGAGAAAATATTATACTCTGTGGCAATACACAAATATTTTTGTTATAACCAAGATTTAACACAATGTCTTCGAAACCTAATTTTTTATACAAACGATACATAAGTTCTGTATCTCTCTTGTTGTACTCTTCTAACTCTTTATTTTCGCCATTGTGATACATTTCAAAAGCTTCATAAAAGCCCCAACGATGTTTAAGTTTTTGTTCGTTTAAATGTCTCTTTGCGAATTGATCTAAAGAGATTAGGAAATGAGTTTCTTTCGCATCTAACACAAAAGCTATAGACATACTATCTAAAAAGATAAAGCGTTCCCAGTCAAACGGTATACCATGCAAGTCGAACCTATCTTTCATTTTTTTATCTGCGTTGTGTCCATTCCAAGCAGATACTACGTGGTACTTGTAAAGTTCTTCTTTGACTTGCAGTAAAAGTTGTTTCTCATCAAGCTCTGATACAAATTTAGTTTCGCCAGTTTTGGCGTCTGTAAAAGAGCAAGAGAGCATTCGGCATACATCTGATTTGACAAAGTGTGTCATTTCACTTTGTTGTATAACAGAGGGTCTGTCATCCCACTCAAAGTCAAAGAACACCATACGTAGTTCTGGAAAGTCACTTGGTCTTTCCTCTGCGTATGGTATGTTGTCTTTGAACGAAACAAACTCGGATATTCCTAAATCTTTTTGCATCAAATCGCCATAACTTATATCAGCTTCAAAAACTAATTGTCTTGTTTCTAACTCAAAACTCTCTCGCAAATCCCATTTGACATATGGATTTGCCATATTTACTTTATAAGCTCTTTCATCTTTATAATCATGCAATTCAAAAACGTGTGTATCATCCATGAGTTCTATGCTATGTATGATTTTATCATAGTCTTCAAAGTTTTGATTTACATAATCTTGTAAAGATTCTAATTGTGATTCTGCACAAAAGAAATAATCTCTGAATGGCAAGTCTGTGGTTTTTAAAAATATACGGTCTAACTTATCTTGTAAATACCAAACGACTTGCCACTGAGATGAGGCGTGGCTAAGTTTAAAATTGATTAGCCTATAGACCATACTGTTACAATATAATTATCATATATAAATGTTTCGTCAAATACCAGTTAACCCAAAAGACGCTCTGAAATTGTCTAATCGCATTGGATATATTTTTTTATATTTTATTAATTTTATTTGTTGCTTTACCCAAGTCTTTTCTTCATGAGGGAATTTGTTAAAAACTTTTGTGTAGTATTTATTACAACCTTCTAATATTTCTTCTTCACTCCAACCTAACTGTACCATAGAAGGTAAAAGTATTTTCCAAATTATGTTATGTCTACTACCCTCTGATATGTTAGGGTTAGCATTGTTTAAAATGTATTGTAAAGTTGTTTCAGAGTTAGAATTAGCTGGTGGTGTCTCATAAGTCATAGATTTAAATTCATCGTCTATACCAAGTGACAAAAAGAAATCAACAAAAGGCTTACATGGTCTCTTTTGTAAAGGGATTACGACAACTTTATCATCTTTATTGTCATAATCAAATTCATGTATATTTATTGGTCTACACATTCTACCAGACTTGGTGTTTAAAGAATAAGGTACACGACTTATTCTTGCATTGTCTATTGACACACTGACATCTATAGTTTCTAAATCTAATTTATTTTGTATATGTTTTATAAAGGTATTCATGCGCATACCGTACTTATCTATGTGAGTTTCTGGAAAATCTATATAAAAATTAAAACCTTTGTTACCAGAAAAATAACATCTGTATGTAAAGTCGTTTGAGTCTAACCATTCTGCAAAAAGTTTTGCATCTGTAAAAGCTTTTTGTAAATCTTTACTGTCAATGTCAATATATATTTTATTATATATCTCATTGTTTCTCTGTTCTACAGAATGTACGCTAACATATAAATTATTTGTCAAATTTTTTATAAAGACTTTTATCATTTCTTCTTGACTATAAATGCCAACTTGACTAATTACTTTAGAGAAAGAGCCAGAAACTGGAAAATCTTCTACATGGGTTTTCCAACTTTCTATAATTTTATACATAAGTGCCAACTCCGATGTCTATGTATTCCCTATCATCGATTTTGCCCTTTTTTGTAATCGTCTTTATTATAAAAGTTTTTTTGCCCACTTTTTTTAATACCATAAAACCTCTGTCGAGATTATAATAATATTTTTGGTCATTATAATTATCTTTGTATAATCGCATGACGTTAGGTAATTTTAAATTTGTTATGTCTTTTGTATGACGATTGTAATATCTGTCTTTTGCGTGTTTAGTAAGATATACATTATATCTTTTTAATTTCATATTTTATAATATACATTGATATATATAAACTTATCGTAAAAAGAAACCAATGTTACCATTCTCATAAACAAATGGATGTAATGTGGGTGTATAGTTTAAATGGTTTACCACTTTTAATCTTTTAAGATTTTCTGTAAATGTTTTACGAATAGTTAAGAAAATAGTAGTGTACATATCCTTTTTATCTACATCTTCTATTGTTTCCAAGTAAGTGTTAAACTTTTCTTTTTGTACTTCTAGTTCATAATTTGGCTTAAACTCTTGGTCTTTTGCTTCCATAAACAAAACTAGATATGAGAAAGTTATCGCAGAAAATAAAACTTTAAATTCTCTTTGATCTAATCTACTTACATTTATTTCTATTCTATCATTATAATCAGAAAATTCTGGTAATGCGTTTATCATCTTTGGTGACCACATAAATTTTAGATTATAAATTGATTCATATAATACCTCAGCAAACTTCTTTAGTCTTGGCTTGTCAAATCTATGGTATCTGTTATCTACTAAATGTAAAACACTATCTACAAATCTTTCTACAACTCTGTACCACGTCTCATCTTCAAGATTTATATCCTCTGAGTTTGCGATTACAAATTCATCAGTTATCTTTTTAAAAGAATGTCTACTACGTTGATATTTACTTATAAAATTCTCAGTTAAGACTTTCATATTTTGATTATAATTTTATAATATTTAAATGTTTTGGTTGACTGGAGAAATACAGCTGTCAGCAGTGCAATATTCTTCTACATCTGCATCTGGTAAAATGATCTTAGGAATAAAGCCTTCGACCCTTCTCTCTTTAATTTTTTCTAACTCTTCCATAAACGCCTCGTAAGAGATTTTTTCTTGAGGTGCTTGTAGATAGCCATGATTTTCTTTTCGTAAGAAACTGAGGCTTTTTAGGGCTGTTTCTGAGTCAACTACAGCATTAAACATATCATCTATCTCATCTTCATCAAATGTGACTGTGATTGATACTGCATTGTCACTCCAATACGTTTGCATAAAAGCTGCTAGTTCTATTTGATCTCTTGCTGTAACTTCATCTATAGTTGGTATGTTTTCATTAGAAATAATAAAACTAATTACAGATGTATTACCATTGAAATCATAGATGTCATCTTCTACATGATAACCTTTTTGTCTATAGTACTCATCATAACCAGAACCTTTTTTAACTCTTACTCTGCGTATGTAGTATTTAGCTGGTGCAAAATGTATACCAGCAGTAGTACCCATAACTTTAGAAATAGAACCACTTGGTTTTATTGTTGTAGTTCTTATACTTTTTACAGTGTTAAAAAGATTTGATACAAATCTATCACACTCTTGTACCATGTCATACCAAACTCCTAATTGCTTTTGATAAAACTCTTTACCTTCTCTTTGTATATATTCTACAATACCAGTTTGAGATAACCCAAACCTTCTATTTCTTGCCATAATTTCGTTTGTCTTTTTATGACTTGTTGGAACAAGAGAAATAACTTTAGCATAAAATACTGCTGTTAAGATTACAGCTTTTGTTAAAGATTCGCTATGACCAAATTTTAATGGGTTTAACTCTACTAAATTACAAAGCTCAAAAGATTCCAAGCCCATCTCTGCACAAGGGTTAACACCAGTAGCAGCGTCAGAACTTAGGGGGTCATCTATTCTACCATATTTTTGTATGTTCTCAATCCAAATCAAACCAAGATCAGTTCCCTTTGCTACTCTTTCTTTTACAACGTCATAGTCCATTCCAACCTTTGCATATACTGAATTGTTAGATGTCCAATGAAACTTTTCTCTGTATTTGTTTTGTGGTAAAGAAGTGTCTTTTAAGTCTATGTAGTCTTCGTCACTTGCTTCACCTAAGAACAATAGAGCTGTTCTTCTTTGTCCACCAGATACAACACAAGCACCAATAAGATTACACAAGTCTGCAATGGTTCTACTGTCCATTTTTTCTCTGTGTTCTAATATTTCTCTCATGTCGTTTAACATATTTCGTAAAGGTTCTGCACCAGTGTGTGCGTTTTCTATACCACGTATAGGAGAACCTTTTGGTCTTATTTGTGAGTAGTCAAAAACTACAAATTTTTGATCTGGTAAAACGTAAGAGTCTACAAGTCTACCTACTGCTTCTGTCCAACCTTCTGTAGTATCTGGAATTACAAATACTTCATCATGTATTGGTTTATGTAGAGGTAATGCTTCGTATGGGGTAACTTCTATTCCTACACCTACACCTTTCATGGACATATCTATAACAAACTCAAATCCTTCTCTGAAAGATGCCACATCTGTAAAGCTTACGAAAGAACAATTATTTAAAGCTGCACCCCATTCTTTTTCATCTATAATTGGTGTACCTACATTAGCTAAAGGTCTACCAGCTGGTAGAAATCTTAAATTATACATATGATCATACATCTCTTCTGCTATGTCTCGCTTCATACTTTCGTACATATTGTGGTCTGCATATTTATCTAAAAGTCTAAATATACCTTCTACATTTCTTTGGATAACTTCCCAAAACTCTTCTTTTTTACCGTCTGCTTTTATTCTTGCGTATTTGTTTTTGAATACAAATTCACTCATATCCCCAAAACCGAACTTTGGGGTAGTTTTATACTTGCTTAAAAAATTATTACTTAGTATCAAAATATCACCTACGGTATCTATATTGTATTTACCATTTTCTTGATAAACAATATCAACCGTAGATTTGGGATATATAAACTTTTTGCTTGTATGGTTCTTTTTAAATGATTTATTCTATGCCTTCTGCTTCAAACAAAGCCTCTTTTAAGGCTGTTTGTGTGCTTTCTAGTACAACATCTTTTTCTCTTATTTGATCTTCTTTTTCTCTAATTAAATCTCGCACTTGGTTGTTCATTAAAGTGGACATAGAGTTGGTTATTGCATTTGATCTAATCAAATTTTCAACCATGTCTTGTGTTGTTATTTCCAATAAGGTTGTGAATTCTCCTATCTTTGTCCATCTGTTGTTCCACTTGTCAACTTGGTCTTGATTAGAGAATATAACATTATCTTCGTCATCTGTCTCTTGGATTAAATTTATTTCGGTTACACCATTTTTAATTTGTGTGTAAATCCACTCGACTTCTTTATATAAATCATTTAAACTGTTTAATTCTGTCTGCAAAGTTTCTTTCTCTGTTTTCAGATCATTATACTGTTCTTTGAGTGTTTCTATTGTAGTCATAATTATCACTCCACTACTTTTGTTTTAAACCTTTTTATTAAAGATTGTCTTATGAAGTCTAAAGGCATATCTCTACCGTTTGTTAATGGTAGTATAAAAAAGTAATCTAAATAGTAATAAGCCCCACCACCAGCAACGTCAAAAGAACCACCACCCATATAAATGTTAGTATCACCTTCTTTTATGTCTACTAATGCGTATACAGTGGTATAAGCATTGGCAGTTGATGTGTTGTATTGACTGTCTTGTCTTTTAGCATTTATAAAAGGTAAAACTGCAAATTTTCTACTTGAGGTAGGACGACCTCTTATTGCGACAAGGTAACAGCCGTTTTCCCAAAGTTTATCATTCATATAATTCTTTAACAATGCTATTGATGTATATGTGCCACTTAAACCTCTTCTTCTCGACACAAATTGTATATTTGAAACTTCGGTTGTTGTGTCTACAGTACTACTTAAAGTATCATCTGTTGCTGTAACTGGGAAATATGTGTCATTTACATACATTTGTGGTATGTAACCTATATTAGTTATTCCGTCATTAGTGTCAATAAGCATATAATCTGTATGGTCGCTAGAGTGTTGTGCCATGTAAAACTCGTGGTCGTAACCTAAACCAGCAGTTGAAGTTGTGGCTACAAAAAGCATCTTAGAAAATCTGTTTCCAGCACCTATAACAAATTCGTTATCGTCACTTAAGTAAGATGTTCCAAGTACTGCTAAATCTCTCAATTTAATATTGTTTTTTGTTGCACCAACCCAATATTTAAAGTTAGAATGTTCTACACGTAAATCGTAAAAATCGTATTTTAATCCATTGAAGTTGCTAGTGTTGTATAAATGCCCTTCTTTGTTAAGTTTATAAAAGTATGAACCACTTTCTATACTTGTTTTTACTGGTAGTTTTAAGCTGTCGTATATATCAACTTCTACTAAATCTGGTGATATGGATTTAATTCTAAATTTAGTAAAATCACCACTAGAGATGCCATCTGCATTACTTTGGTTTCTTATTCTTCCATAAAGTCTTGGTAACTCAGTTTTTGTGTCTGCAAATATACCCATCTCTGATGTAGAAAGTATTTCTCTGTGTATGCTTAAATTAGATATGTTACCTTCCCACTCATTCCAGCTTATACCTATAGCAATGTGTCTGTAAATACCGTGTCTTTTTTGTGCTTCAACTATTTTAGTAAGTGCGTAAGAGTAATACAAAACTTGGTCTACATAAATATGAGCTTCTCGATTAGGATAGTCCCATACTAAAGCAATGTGATATATTTCGTGGTCAGATAAAGCAAAACTATTATCATAGGTTGTGCTATAAGTAGCACCGTCCATATATAAATCTATCTTATTATTTGTTTGCACTCTTATGTAAGGTGTGGTTTCAGTTATAGTACTTTCTACTGACCTAAGATATAAAATTAAAGAGTTTGTATTTGGGGTTCGTGATTTGTCATAATAAAATTGTAACGTAAACTGTTCATCTAATCTTAAATGATCTTCATCGTCACCATTAAAGTACATACCAGCCCCACCATCTGACTCTACTGTTGTGTTACAAATTCCTAAGCCAACTTTACCAGCTGATGTAGCTATACCTTTTTTGACTTGGCTTGAGCTTAATGCACCTTGCACACTTGTAACTCTGTTAGCAGCACTTGGATAATCGTGAGGTGTAATTTCTAACTCAAAACTTGGTATTTTTGCATTGTCTTTTCTTCTCCATGTGCCATTGGATAATTGTTCAAACTCTGCTTTTGTATACCATTGTCCAGTGTCATAGGTGTCTAAAGAGTAAACACCAAATTCTTGAGGTTGCACTGGTATACTATGAATTAAAAGCTCATCTAATTCTAAGTGTAAATTTAAATCACTGTTTGATATGCTACCAAATTTTAATTCTGATGAGGTAAACGTAAAAGTGTCGTCTAAATCTCCACCAGTATGTTCTACTACTATTTCACCGTCTACATAGAATTGAGCATTGCCAGATGCGTTTCCTTCCCACACTAAAGCAGCGTGATGCCATCTATTGTCAAACTCAGATAAACCACTGTAATTTGCAGTTGTAAACAAGTATATGTAACTCCCATCGTCTTGTAGCATATAAATATCAAAGAAATGGTCACCATTACTTTTACCTCTTACTCTAATTTCTATTTTAGCACCAGTAGTTTGACTGTCACAATGAAATATGTGATGCCATGAATCACCACTTGGTGTACTATAACTGTCAAATCTAAAGTAAAATTGAATTGAAAAACCACTTGTTCTTGTTCCTAAATTTACAGCTGTTCCAGTTTGCATATAATCACCTTCTTCAAAATAAAGACATTCGTTAAATCTTCCATTTTTTCTAAATTCTGGTGTACCATTCATAGTAAGAAAATCACCATTAGTACTACTTCTATCTTGAAATCTTGTAGTAGCATAGTCCCAATCTTCTTCATCAAAAGAGTGCCATAAAATTGGTTCATATAAAGACTTGTGGTCTACTTTACCTTGATTTGTTACACTGTAAGTAGCTTTTTCTATATTGCCACGATAAGGTGCGTCTGCATTTTGTGCATTGCCAATGTTTACATAACCGTGTAAAGCGTCATAGTAAGTGTCGGCTGATTGATTTTCTAATGAGTTTTTATGTATAAGCATTCCATCTTCATAAATTAAAACTTCATCTTGTGTTCCAATTTGTTCACTTTCTTGTATGTATGTGATTTCTCTTTTTTGTATCGGTACACCATCTAAGGCAGAAGGATTTCTTGCCCTCACTTCATCAAGTCTAAAATCAAAATTATCTGTAGTTGTATCTGAATATTGATTATTATTTATTGCCATATTTGCACCAACGGAATCATCATGTGATATAATTGTACCAGCACCATACCAACCGTCTTGATAATTCTCTTGTAATCTTTCTGTTCCTTCTCTTGTAGACACAGCGTCTAATCTACCAACACCTACTGCTTTAGAAAACAAAGCCTCAGATAAGTGTGGGTCTCTTTTTGTGTTTGTAATTCTTTCTATAGTTTTGTCTTGTGGTATAGTATTCTTAAAATCTAAACCATCTTCTGTCCAATTAGATTGTCCACCATTAGTCTGTTCGTAATTTCTTTTATAAGGACTGTTCCACACTTCTTTGTTTGGGTTTTGTTTAAAGTCAATGTGCGTTCTTGTACCTTTTCTATATTGTTTATCGTAGACATAATGTAAAATTTCTGTTGGTGTGTAGAGAATGCCAAACAAACCATTTTCTATAAACATATGTCCTTTAAATTCATGTGAGGGGTCGTACACACGTCTCCAACACAATGGCATTAGTGGTGTATAAGCCTTATGAAAATCGTTGTCCATTGTGTCCCAAACCTTTACATCGCCAGTAAATACTCTCGATGGGTAAACATCTGTTACAACTTCTTCTTCTGTGTTTACATAATTTCTTAGTAAACCTTCTCTTGTATTTATATAAGATATGGGTAAAACATAATCTAAGTTTTCTTCTTTTGTAGACACTGCGTGTGTCATTGGAATTAATTGTTTAACAGAAAAGTTTTTTATTTTAACAGAGTCATTGACACCAAAGAATGCGTGTCTACCACTAAGCATATCTGTTACATCATATGTCATGACGTGTGCATCGTTAAAGTAAATGTCACATTTACCATTGGAATATGCTATTTTCATTTTGTCATATGTTCCTACTGCGTCAGTTACAGATACGGTTGCTTCTGCCAGTTTAGTTGTGACATAGTTAAAAACTTTGTTAAGTCTTATAGTTCCGTCTCTTTTTAATTCTACTTGGTAACAACTTTTGTCATGCACTTGAACAGCATTAGTGGCTGTATTTCTATTGTAATTTTCTATAAGATTAAATTCATATCGGTGTACTATTTCTTCTGATTGTTCTTCTGTACCACTACCATTATTGTATAAAAATGCCACATCATTGTCATCTAGTGGGACTTTGTAAAATCTAACATCGTCAACTATGGCATTTACTTCTCTGTCACCACCAGACCCACCAGCTATTGAGTTACCACCTACTTGGAAAACATTAGTTTGAAAACTATCAAGCACATCTGGACTTTCTCTAGATTTAATATACATAAGCTGATTATTTTTATAAAATTTAATATTATAACCATCACCAACTAAAACTACGTGTTGAAAAATGTCAGTAGGATTATCGTCTGGTTCTAAATATATAAATTCGCTACTATTACTTCTCATGTAAAACCCTACACCTTTAGTACTATAAACTCCTTTGTGAATTCCCCATGAACCCCCATAAGTGTCGCTGTTTCCAATTATGTAACTATTATTACCTTTACCACTTGTGTCCCACGTTGATTGTACGTTTACCCAAGCTGATATAGCAAATTGTTGTTCTAATGTGTCAACCCAACTATTAAAAGGTGTATAAAATCTGTCATTTATACCGTCTGCAAATAAAATTCCATTGCCTATTTTACCAGTTGTAAAAGTTGGAGAATTGTATATGTCACCAGCGTCAATATCATTACCATTACCACTACTATCTGTATAATCTCCATTTAATTTGTAATGTGCTACAGCACCAGACCTTTGTACGTCTATTTCGTATTCTGCTACAAAACTGTTCCAATGAGAATACCCAAACTTCATAGTATCTTCTGTGTAAAATCCATTTGAACCGTCATTAGTAGCAGTACCTTCGTAGTTTTCTATATCAGTATAATCACTTGTTTGTGTTTGTAAATATGAAGTTTCTGAGTTATAATCTTCTGTGTACTGAGAATATCGTATAGAGTTTGTTTTGTTTGACAACCATAATTCCACTCCCCAAGTTGCTAAACCACCATCACGTATAATGTTACCTTTGTCTAAATTATAAACACCATTGTATTCTGGCACATCACATTCAGATATAACAGCAATATTATAATTTGGATTAGCAAACATTTCTTGTAATTCGTTTGCAGTACCTTCATGGTTTACAATACCTTTTATCTTATGTGTTACTCTTATTTCATTTTCTGCTTTTGGTTTTATATATTTCGCATCAGCGCTTGTCTTTATTTCCCCTTTGGTTTGTTTATCCCAAGAGTCTACAAATCGTATGTAATATCCATTTAAATACATTATTTTATCACTCCTACATATTCTTGGTCAAATATTGCCAAGTTTTGTAACATTAAATCAAATACGGAATCTTTGCCGTTGTTTAGTGGTATAACCATAGCGAAGTCAACGTGAGTATCACCACTGTCTAAACTAGAAGTTCCAATATCTATGTTATAAGAATCTGTGTCATTTACACAAAATGGTAAAGCGTATACTTTGTAATTTATATCTACATAAAAAGTATCAGCAGCGTTACCTAATTGCCAACCATAACTTTCTCTTGCTGTTCCGTTTTCTTCTAGTTTAAAAGTACACCTTCCGTAAGCTGACCTTTTCATTCTTACTAAAGCTACATATGCGCCTTTACTTAAAGTTCCTATAGTCCATATTCCAGTAGAGTTATTGTTTACTTTACCATATTGTCCACCACTAGCATTGCTGTCAGATATAGTAGCACTTATTGTGTTAAAGTCCTCGCCTTCTATAAATTTAAAATCGTCATAATTTTTAGAAAACACACCAAATACTTCTTTCGTGTTTTGCTCATCTTGTATATTTCTTAATCTACTTGTGGCAACAAAAGTGTCTATGTCATCTGAGTCTTGAGATAAAGTTGTCTTTTTTCTACCATGAAAACCAGTTATATGACTAGCATTGTGTCTCATGGACAATACTAAAGGTATTTCAAATGTAGCTTGTATTGCACCCAAGACTTCTGGTATGTGAGTATCTTCTAAACCTAACACACCTAAATCATCTGATACATCATGATAGTAAGAAATATTTAAACCTATACCATAATTTGGTTTTGACATATATGGTATAATTGTAGCACCATGTTTACCAGCTTCTAATATAATATCTGCAACATATTTAAAACCATTTTGTTGGTTTTCATGATTATATACACTATCTTGAGTTAAATTATCTTCTAAGTGTACTCTTATGACAGCTTTATTGGGGGTGATTTCTACTATTTCATACGAAGAAACCCCAAAAGAAATATCAGATACAATAGCACTCATTAGCCAATCACCTTTGCCCCACCTTCGTCATATAGATTATCTCCATTTCTTGCTACTAATTTAAAAAGGTGTCGTTTGTTTTTTGTTAATCCAGTCCATTTGTAATTGAATTCATCTGATGCTGGTGTAACTGTTGGTGGTGCAGTTGTAGAACCATCATAATAAACTAATTTCCAATTAGAAACTCCACCAGTTATATTTTCCCATTTTAAACAAAAACCAGTTTCTCGTAAAGGTGCATAAGTAAAGTTTATATCTTCTAGAGGTGCTGTTCTTGTATAGTCTGACGTAACTGTTGATGTGTAAGCAGAACTATTATCCACACCATTAGCTCTGACTTTTATTACATATTGTGTATTATAATCTAAGTTAGTTAAAGTTACTGATGTACCACTAACTGTTGTGGTTGTACCATTGTAATCTACTGTGTAATTTACAACTGGGTTTCCAGTAGATGCAGTCCAAGACACATCTATAGTGTTATTATCAAAATTAAAAGTTTCTGCTAAATTAGTTGGTACGTTTGGTGCTATTTCAGAATAAACAACAGTAGTTTGAGAAAAATCTATTCTATATGTGATACTATCTTCATCTACTACACCAGTTCTGTATTGTACTCGTAAATCGTCTACACTACTATAAGTCCAACTGTGGTGACTACAAGTAATTGATTTTGTTACATCAGTAGAACCTTGAAAATTTGTAAAAGTGTGTCCACTACACCAAGAACTCCCATTATCATCTGAAAACCTAACTTGTGGTGATGATTGATGTTGTACCCCAAGTTGACTACCTTCAATTTTTGCTGTAACAGAGTCAATTTGGTCTGTGCTAACTATTTCTGTAAAATTATTATATTCTATTTCTAACCATTCAGATTGGTCTCCGAAATCTAAGTCAACTTCTGTATAGTCATTATCACTAGCAGTTATTCGAGAAGAAAAGGTTGGAGACCAGTTAATATCACCACTTGCATAAAATTCACTGCTAATATCATTTGCGTTTTGTGTCGTAGATGGCATATTAATCACTCTTCTCCGTCATAAGTTTACCCACTGATTTCCAACCATTGTCCCACCTATAAAAATCTACACCACCATTTGTAGCTTTTGCTAAAGCTGGTTGTGCTTTGTGTACTAACATACCAAACAATCCGTTCTCTATAAATACTGCATTTTTGCTGTCTTGCACATAGTTCTTAGAAAAGATTTGTTTGGAATTATAATACGGATTTATAGGGTCATATATAAATCTTTCTTTAATCTCTTGTTCTGTCAAAGCTCTATTGTAAATTACACTTCTTCCTAATAAATAATCTTCATTGTAGCCATCGTGTCTTAAATATAAAGCTGGGTCATATTGAAAATAATCTTTATTAGCACTGTCATCTTTTATAGCTTCTAATTTACCGTTTAAATATAATTTCCAAACTCCATGATCATAAACTATGTCACATTTAAACCAAGTATCTTCTGGAACTGTATATTGCCCAGTCAAATAAACTTGTCTTTCATTAGTACTGTCATTAGAAACAAGCATAAGTGGAGTACTTGGGTTACTATAACCTATTGCCAAGATTATTCTGTTATGTGTTGTACCCGAATCAAACAACAAATATAAACTATTCCATAGTCCGTCTTGTATTTTTTTAACACACATTGACCAAGTTTGTTGATATTGCCTATCATCTTTATTGTAATCACGAAATGATGTGTCATCGTCTATAATCCAATCGTATTGATTTATTAGTGATATAGAATAATTTTCAAATTTAGACGGAGTATCTGTGTCCCATCTGTCTGTACCAAAACCACCACCAGCACCGTCTTTAAAATTAGTCATATGTGGGTTGTCTTTATACACATTAGATGTTTTACTATATGACCCAGTACCTTCTATGTGATTTTCATTTACTAAAATACTTTCCATCATAGGATTATTTATACTGTCATACTCTAAATCCCAAACTCTCACTTGACTTATTCCGTCTAAATGTCTATGAGGTAAATAAAACTTATCTTGTAAATCTAATAAGTCCATAGTTAAAGTTTTAAAATGTTCGTTTTCTGTACCATTGCCACTGTTATAAATTTTAGCTATTTCGTTTTCATCTAAAGCATGATTATAAATTCTAAAATCGTCCAAATAACCATTAAAGTAACTTGGTGATGAAGAAAAACCACCGTATTTTCCTATTGCCATTGTATTGTTTGCGTTACTTACAAATCCAGAATGATCATCAGAAGCATCTAAACTGCCATTTATATAAGTTTGCATTCTACCGTTATCGTAAGTACAAGTGACATGATACCATGTGCTTAAACTTAGAACGCTAGAATCATAAAAATTGTTGCCGTTACTTGTTTGTATTTCAAATCTTATTTTATTATTTGATTGTTTGTCTATAGCAAACCAAGGTGTAGTTCCACTGTTGTCTAAACTAGCAAATATTATACCTCTATTGTTTGATTGTAGATTAACCCAAAATGCTATGCTAAAAGCATCGTGCAATGGTAATAGTGAAGGCAATTCTAAAGCACTTGACCCATTTAATACTACACCTCTATCTATTTTACCGTCTGTATATGTAATACTTCCACTTGTAACTAAATTTCTTTTGTGAATACTATTGTCATATGTTGTGTTATTAAATTTATAATGTGCAAGTAAACCACCTTCTGTAGTAGCATAGTTTTCATAACCAGTAGAATTTACATTCATATCTAAAGAATAATCATTTTTTATATACAAGAATTTAACTTCTTCGTCTGTTAGTGCTTTGTCGTAATATCTAAAATCGTCATATGAAGCTGTAAGAGTAAAATCAGCATTTGGTGAACTGTGACTACCACCGTAAGGATATAATGTTCCTACAGCCATATGCAAGAAACTGTTGCCAGAACTAGGTGTACCAGTGCCGTGACTATAAGTCCCATCTTTTATCATTACCCCATCTATATATAATTGGGCATAACCTTTATCGAAAACTACTACTACATGACACCAAGCATTAGCTGGAACTATAGAATTGTCTATAGTTATAACATCTGCTATTGCATTTGTATTAAAATTCCAAAGTTTAATATAAAGTGTGCTTGTTGAATGATACGCTTGAAAATTATATTGTCCACTGCCGTTAAACGGTAAAGACCAAAAATAACCAGTGTCATTATCTGTTGATTTTTTAACCCATATTGCTATAGTTCTACTTTCATAATCTGGTCTTAATATATTTAAATTAAACTCAGAATTATTATTACCATTTTCTATTTCAGCATATTCCAAAGGACTAGCTGCATCGCTAATATCCATATAATAATTTAATTTACCAAGCCCACTAGTAGTATAATCTAAATTTCTGTCGTAAGTGGTTTGTGGAAAAGCACTTTTATCATCAGCAGTCAAATCGTCAAAAGGCATATAAACTTTTAGTGTACCTAATGGTAGTCTAGCTTCTGGTACAACTTCTTGCCCTACTCTTCTGTGTATAAAACTTGATTTACCATCGCATGAAAGCCACGCTTCTATCCATTCGTTTTCTTCTATTGTGTCGCCTATCAGTAGTTCACCGTAGACTTCAAATGCAAGACGGTGAAGATTAAGTTTATTATATGTACCACTTCCTTCATTATAAATTTGTTCTATTTCGTTGGTATCTAATTTTCTTTTATATATACGAATATCTTCCATAAAACCTTGAAAATATTCTGCATTAACTGTACTGCCTATTCTCAAAGTTTGCATTTGATCATCATAAAATCCTTGATCTAATACAGCTTCTAATTTACCATTTAAATAAACATTTGCGTTATTACCTATTTCTCCAAAAGTCACTAAAACGTGTGTCCATACATCTTTAGCAAATGAACTGACTTTGCTGGTTTGATAGCTTGTACTTCTATTATATATGCCGAATGTATCATATTGTCCAGTAGATGAACCTATATGTATACTAAATCTACTATTCGACGAATATGGATTATCTCTTATAGCTATAAGGCATGGGTTATAACCAGCTGCACCATCTGTCCATTGTGGTTTAACCCACATAGATATAGTATATATGTTTCTATCAAAATGAGCATCGCTGTTTGAATATGTTAATGAAGCAGAAGAGCCATTAAAATACGCAGCGTTTCCTATTTTACCATTATTACTAAAAGTTACATTATTATTTGTTAAATTTTTATTAAACCCAGATTTATCAACTGTATCTCCATTTAATGTCCAATGCCCTATAACTTCATTTGATCTTTTATAATCGTAAACTGCAAATTCGTGACCTTTTGAAACTATAGGGTTAGCTTGTAAACCTCTTGTTGTTTGGTCTAAGTTTTGTAATTTGAATCTTGTATGTAAATTAAATTCTGATAAATCGCTAATTGAACTGTCATCGTCTATAAACACACCAGAATCTCTCATTTGTAAAGCATCATAAAAATATCCGTCTGTCCAAGTTGCTTTTTCTACACTACCATTGTTTTCGTTACCAGATTTATCATTTAAATGTTTACCTTTACCTTCTCTAAAATTAAAATGTAATTTAGAATCTACTGGTACACCATGTTCAAACTCTTGTAATTTTTTACCAAATACTTTGCTTGTTTTACCATAAGGAGTTTCGTAAGTGTTAACATCTTCTACAGTTGACGAGTCGTTTGGTAGTGAAAGCATTTCGTGTGGTATGGTTTTTATTACAAGTTTGTCTAAATAAACAGAACTGTAATTGGGATAAAATGCAAAATTACCAAACACATCATTTTTTAATCTAAAATCTGCTACTTTTACACCATTTAAATATACTACTATATCTTTGTTTATTTTTACAATTCTTGTGTTGTACCAAATGTTTCCGACAAGATTTACTTTTGATTTGTACGTTTGAGTTGTACCAAAACTATCTAAAAGTAAAATTTCATTAGTACCTAAAACAAATCGTATAAATGAAGATACGTTTGTACTATAATTATATCCTTGTCTGGATAACACGAAACCTAATGTACCTTGTGAACCGTTTGTGTGTTTCCAAACAAACTCTGCGTCAAAATTATTATACATGGCTGTGTTTTGTAATTCTAAAATCATAAGGTTGTCTAATTTTAATGATTGACCACCATAATTAGAATCTGTAGATTTTTGAAGTGTAGCCCCATTACTTTTGTTATGATAAGTTATACTTCTTTCTTGGTTAGCTAAACCAGAAGAGGCTTGTATATTATTTACAGAAACATTAGAAGGAAAGTTAGTAGAATTAAAATCTTCTTCTACTACTATTTGCCATTTATCCTCTTTGTCTATAAAATGTGTGTCTGACTTTACACCAAACTCTTTGACTTCCACACCATCGGCTGCTATATGATTTAGTACACCATGCCCATGTTTAAAATTATTATTGTGTACTATAACCTTTTCATTTTCTTGTAACCCCATAACTTTTGTAGTTTGGAATTTGGGATTACTTAGCATATCTTCTATTTGTTCTAATGTTTCAAAATCTTCTTCTAAAGCTATTTGCATTTTTTGTTTTGTCTCATTACCCTTTTGATAAGTTTGAGAATTGTAGCCAGTAATTTTCTTTTTGTCTGTTATACTTTCTTGTCTTGTTAATGCGTTGGTATCATAACCGTTAATTCTAATTTTTTTGCCCATTAATCTCAGTCCTTTTGTGTTAATAAAAACTTAAGCGTATAAATGCGTTCTAAGCGTTTTATTTTTTTATCGTGATAAATGTTACATAAACTCAAAATACTTTCATCTCCGTTATGCTATGCTATCTTATATGGGTTTTTGAGTAAGTCTGCGTTACGATTTATCTCTACAAACTTATCTAAAATAACATCAACATCATCTCTCTTATAATCACCTACAGTAAACTGC
>Ga0213864_10000174_pt1 | contig 28783 bp, 22 predicted proteins | sample PICome_5_FD_160078 | JGI IMG/M metagenome (GOLD analysis project Ga0213864, IMG submission 160078) | Coastal seawater microbial communities near Pivers Island, North Carolina, United States - PICO247 | ecosystem: Environmental > Aquatic > Marine > Coastal | place: USA: North Carolina... | reverse complement strand
ATGGGTGGTATCCGTGTCGATGCCGAATCTCAAGAGACTACCGTTCCTGGTCTCTACGCTTGTGGTGAGGCTGCATCCGGGCTCCACGGAGCGAACCGGCTCGGTGGAAACTCACTGTCCGATTTGATCACGTTTGGGAAGCGTGCGGGTGAATTTGCTGCAAAGCGAGCCACCGATCTTGCACAACCAACCATCGATAACGACCAAGTCATGAAAGCGATTGAGGAGATGATTGCACCGCTCGCTCGAGAAGGTGGAGAAAATCCTGGAAAGATTTACGATGAAATGCGTGAAATGATGCAACATAAGGTTGGAATCATTCGAACCAAGAACGAACTTGAGGAAGCACTGGATGACCTCACATCGTTCAAAGAACGTGCGAACGCATCCTTCCCAGGTTCAAGCCGACGTTACAATTCAGGTTGGCATCAGGCCCTTGATTTGATCAACATGGCTGATGTTTCCCGTGCTTGTGCACTTGCGGCTCTCACTCGAGAGGAAAGTCGTGGAGGCCATACTCGTGAAGATATGCCAACACCTGAGGATGAATACTGGGGCAAGACGCTCAACATCATCTGGATGGAAGAAGGCGAAATCAAGATTCGACAGGAACCTGTTGAAGAGATGCGAGACGATCTTCAAGATGCAATTAAGGAAGTCAAAGCCATGATTGCTGAGCGTGCTAAAGAGCAAGGAGGTGGCAAGTGATGTCATTGAAAGGAAGAAAGCAGACGTTCAAGGTCGCTCGTGGAGAAGATGGAGAAACGAATCTCGAAGAATACGAAATTACACTTGATGAAGGCATGGTTGTCCTCGATTGCATGCATCGTATCCAACACGAACAAGAACCCGACATGGCTGTTCGTTGGAACTGTAAGGCTGGTAAGTGTGGTTCTTGTTCAGCAGAAATCAACGGTCGCCCCCGCTTGATGTGCATGACTCGAATGAGCGATGTTGTTGCAGAAACACCAGAGGGTAAGCCAATCGAAATCCGACCAATGAAAACTTTCCCTCACATCAAAGACCTCGTCACCGATGTTTCATGGAACTACGATGTTGCTCAACGCATTGCTCCAATCAATGGTCCAGAAACCATGGATTGGGAATTCAACCAGATGGAAGCTGACCGTGTGCAACACTTCCGTGAGTGCATTGAATGCTTCCTCTGTGTCAACACATGTCACGTTCTTCGAGATCATGAGATGTTCGATGGTTTCGCAGGACCTCGAAACCTTGTACGCCTTGCACAATACGAAATGCATCCACTCGATACAGAAGATCGTATTCCTGAAATCAAGAAGGAATTCGGTATTGAATACTGCAACATTACACGATGCTGTACGGAAGTCTGTCCTGCAGGAATTCAAATCACCGATGATGCTATCATTCAGTTGAAAGAACGTGTTGTCGATCGTTACTACGATCCATTGCAACGCATTTGGAGAACAATCACCCGGCAAAAGGTTCGCTATTGATGACGATAAACGCCAAATAAATGCAATATGAACATCTAAGTGCTAATTTGCACTGGTTAAACTATGTTTGAACAAATGGCATGGTCGAAACCAAACACCTGGCACCTTACCCTTTCATCAGAAAAATCAACGCTACTTGAACGCTCAATCTCGATAGGATTCTTTGCTGGGCTCACCGCTTTGTGCGCACAAATCGCCTTCGTCGTACCTTGGACACCCGTTCCATACACCTTCCAGACGTTTGCTGTCCTTGCGACTGGAGTCTATTTGCGAAGGAACGATGCATTTGTCTCTGGATGTGTTTATCTTCTTGCTGGTGTTTTAGGTGCTCCTGTCTTCGCAGAAGGTGGCGATGCTTTGTTTTCAGGTGGGGCGTTAATTGCTAGTGGAGGATACCTCATGGCATTCCCGATTGCTTCAGCTCTTGTTGCAGAAGGACTCGATAGATCCCGAACGGCTGGAGTCGCTGACTTCAAAGCTCAACTCATCTGTTGGTTTACAGCCATGATTCCTGTCTACACTGTTGGAACACTGTGGCTTGCAGAGTCCTATTCTGTAAGCATCGCACAAGCATATGAATGGGGTGTTGAACCGTTCCTCGTTTGGGATGCGTTCAAAATCGCTGTCATGGCAGCCATAACAACAAATGTATGGAACTATTCCAATGCTGAGGATACAGAATAGACATCGCACGTGGAATTGTGGAGTCAACGAAGCAAGAGGAAGTCTGTAGGGGATAAGTCTGTATTTATTGAGATGTAGGCTCGACCATGAAGGACGTTGGCCAGGGTATGCAATCCGTTGATTACAAACCTCTTTCTCTACCCGGCCACTTCATAACAAAAGTAGTCTCAATAATCTCATTGGTGATAGTTTCCTTGTTTTCAATCAAACTCTTGGAAATGGTTTGGTTGGGGCATCACTTGGGTGGTTTAATCCGTGATGTAGGGCCATTTGCAATTATTGCAGGTTTAATCTCGTATCTTTGTTTTTCATACCGCCTCGTGATATCTCGGAATCAAGATACAATCATTATCCATCGACAGTTTCTTGCACCGCAGATTCAGTTCTCACAACGAGAGTTTCAGGTTGATTCCTTGACAGCAGATCAAGTCACGTACAGCGGTGGTGAAGATGGCCAATCAACGACATACACAACTCTGTACAACGGTGAAGAAACTGTACTGAAGTATACTGGTCAAAAGCGAAAACTGAAACACGTCTTGCCAGAATTACTGATGGATAAGCGAAAACGTGACGAAAACAAACACCCAACCACGCAAGAGTTTTGGGCAGACATCTCAAATGATTCATGAGCAATATCGGTCACAGTGGATCAGGCCATGGTCGTGTTTCGTTGTCCCAAGTTGCCCATTCAACCACCCATGGTTCCATGAATGGTTTGAGTTCATAGCCGAGGTCGCTCATGATTTCGCCCGGAGGTGCTGAGCCTCCCTTGAAACGGATTCCTGCTCGAATCAATGCTGAAGATTTGACTTCTCCCTTCTGTTCAATCGTTTGCTGAAAGTAGTAGAATTTCTCATCGAATCCAACGATTTTAGATCGAACTGTTGCCTTTCGGAAAGGTGCTAGGCGCTTCCTGTAACGCATGGTTGAACCACCAATCACAAAGGCATACTTGTTTTTTCGTACGTACTTGAACAAGCCAATTCGAAAGGCAACATCGTACCGTGCAAGATCGCAGAAGACGAAGTGTCGGCCATTGTTGACTTCAGGATAAACATCGATGTCTCCGAATCCTGGTCGGAAATGGAAGAGATATTCTTTGTCAATGTCGAAGACCTCTTGCTTACGAAAGAGGTTCTTGAGCACCATCTTCAAAAGACGGTGATAAGGGTACATATTCTCGCCTCATGAAGATAGTACTTATCCTCTACCACTTCACGAGAACTGATGATTTGGGATTTGCTCTCCACGTACGCAATAGTCAACAACCGATTCAATGCGCTTCATTTTGGCACCTCTTCGCTTGGTTTTCTCAATCCATGAGATGATACTCTGGCGATAGGTTGTACTTGAGTCAAGCCAATACGATCGAGCTCGTGCAACTCGAAGAGCATCCAGCAACTCTTGTGGCTCAACAATGTATTCTCGTGCGCCTGAGTCTTGGCTCACATGATATAGAATTCAATTCAAATATATCAATCATAGTTTTTGCAAACGGTTCCACAATCGATGGTATGGTTCATTGAGTTGTTGCTTTACCAACGTATTATGACGCTATCATCGCCTCCAGACCCATCAGGTTTCATTGCCGAACTTGGAATTGAACGAACTATGTGGAAACCGGGTCAATCACGGCTGGAACTCACATTGACAGAGGATCACCTGAACAAAGGAGGTGTTGCACATGGGGGAATTCACATGGTTCTCTTGGATTCTGCATTGGGGAGTGCGTTGGTTGCATCACTCAAAGTCGAAGAATGGTGTGCAACAACGCAGTTATCGACAAGTTTTCTCGCACCTGCACGACCAGGAGAACGATTGGTTGCTGAAGGAAGAGTAGTTCGAAGAGGCAAACACGTTGCTCACCTCGCTGGAGAAATCAAAATTGGTGACCGATTGGTGGCCACTGCAACAGGAACGTGGGCCATTTGGTCTTCACGTCCACCTTCACTCAATGGAGAATGAGTCATTGAAATGAAAAAAAAAAAAGCCCCACCAAGGACCTGAATCCTTGGCGGGGCGGAGAGCCACTTTTGTGGCAACACTCGTCGAACGAGTCAAAAATCAAGAGAGATTGAGAACCTCAGAGGTGCTCAATTCCGACCTTCTTGACGTTGGCCTTCTTGATCTTGTCTGGTAGCCAAGCAGGGCCGCCAGCAGGCTTGTCAACCATACTGATTGAGCCTGTGAAAACGTGTACACGCTTGGTGCCACGCTCTCGTAGGCGGATGTTCGTGTGTCCACGGGTTGCAGCTTTGAGGGCTGCTCCTCGTGGTTGCTTGCTCGCAAATACTTGGCTCGTGTCTTTACCGTTCTCCATGAGAACGAAATATTTCTTGTCTGACATTTGGATTACCTCCGAAACCTAATCACAACTTCTAGTTATTATAATTTTCGCCGAAAAAAGGCCGTACTGCGTCACATATGCCTCTCAGTGAGCCTTTCCAGAAGGCAAAAATCGGCCAAAAAGGGCACTGCGTGACTAGAATTCTGCTCCTGCAAGCGTCTTCGAATCGAGGATTCCGGGAATTTGACGTATTGACTCGACAACAGCAGTTGCAATCGATGACAAATCATCAGCGATTAATTTGACAATCAGATCATAGTCGCCAAATAAGACCGTAACATCTGCAACGCTTTCCATATCCTTCAGAGAAAGGTAGACATGATGTTCCTTGCCTGGAACGACGTTCAACAAAACATACCCGACTGCCATGCGACCGAACCCTCCTTGTCCATTTAGAATAATATGTCATCGGTTCCATTTTCTGGAGAAGTGAGTCGAGAGGCGTGTTCCCTTCGAAGAGTCTGCCATTGTTCCTCCGACCAATCATCAGGCTTGTCGCCATTCAACCACGCTACAAAGGCCTCTTCAGTCCATCCATCTGGAATTGGAGGAGCGCTTATTGCCATACTCATCAACGATGCTTCAGCTTGTGCAATTGAATCCGACGTCAATTGCTCGAAGTCATCGAGTGATTCATCCGAAGCCCACTTCTCCTCTGTTCCTCGTCGTCGTGCAACGACAACGGCCGTAAGCAAGAGGATTATCAGCGCCCCTCCTATCATGAACCAGGGCATGGGAGATGATTGAGCAGAAGTTGTAACCTCATCCACAGTAGAGGTGTTGCAATTGATTCGGCAAACATACGGTTCGACTGAGATGTTTTCACCAGAAGCCCAAGTTCCTGTCTCCCCATCAGAATCCTCGCATCGAACATCGACATGGAGGTAATCGGTCGATTCGTTCAAGTTTCGAGGAACAGGCCAACGCATCTGGTTGAATCCATCAGCATCCTGTGACTCGATCGGGCGGAAATCCTTCTGCCAAACAGCACTGTTGTTATCATCGAAAACATCCAGTGTACAACTGACATCTCCCAATCCATCCAAATCTGTAATCGAGAGTTGAATAGAAAGGTCGCTTCCAGCTTCAACCGAAGGAGGTGTCGAACCTTCGATGATGGGCGGAGCATGTCGGAACAGCATTGGTATCTGCATTGAAGCGGGATAACCATCAATGGTTGATGCAATCAATTGGATGGAGCCTTGGTCGGAGGCAAACGAGCCGTCCAATTGAAGTCTGAACCAGTACACGTCATCACCGGTCTGTTGAAGGCAAGCATCGTTTGATTGCACCCAACTCGGTTGCTGAATCAATGGTGCATTGACCGACCAGCCAAGTTGGCGCAGTGAGAGTTGTATGTTCTCAAGTGGCCTATCGCTTTCAACGACCGCCCCAAGCACGGCTGGATGACCAAACATCAGTTCACTGATCAAACCATCCTCATTGCAAGGCACCATCTCAACAATTCTTGGCGCGTTGAGAACCAATGGAATGGTCGACATCTTCGAAGATTCAACACCTCGAGAGTCTTGTAAATGAACAAGGATGTTGATTTCCCCTGCTTCGAGGGTTTCTTCTGGCGGGGTGAGTTTGACCTTCACTTCACCATCGTTTACCGTGCCTTCGACAGACAACACCTGAAGCCCGAATCCTGGCCAATCAATCTCAATGTCTGCCAAATATGCATTGCTGAAATCATCAACATCTGAGACAACAATGCGAAGATACTCATCATCATTATCGGCGATACGGTCAATGCTGCCATTGGAATTGTTTTCAAAATACAATTCGATTTGGGGTTCTACATCCTCAACACGAATGGATCGTTGAGCAACCAGACTCCCGTCTCCTTTACGCATTTCAACGTCAACAAGACCAACAGATGAACCGTTCTCAAGCATGAAAGACGCTTGGTAACAATGGTGATTGGCATCGCCCATATCAATGTAGACCAATTCACTCAATTCACCTCTTGAAACCAAGAATTGAGGTTGTTCAGTCGCATTGTTATGGTCGACATCAAGAACGCAGCCAGTCATCGTTTGCTCCACGCCACGTTGGATGCCCATCGATGAAGTCGCAGGCAATTGTGTTACGCCCATCCAACTTGGGTCAGCATTCGACATGTGTGGACCGAACCATGATGCTGGAGCGTCAACAATCGTTGAAACGTTTTCAACAATGCGCACGGATTGTATAGCAAGTCCATCCGTAGCCGTCACATGGAGCGCCAAGTGACCTGTTGTAACATTGATTGGAAGCGTAATCATTGCTTCCCAAGTTGTCCCGTTGTCGTTGGAACCCATGCTACCTACATTCCATGTTGTGTTGGTCACTGAACAGTTGGGGCAAAGAACACTCCATCCCATTTCGACCGATTCAACTCGGTCATCATCGGATGCTATGACAGTACAAAGGAACGAGTCGCCACGAGCATACTCATTCTGGTCGCAGCCAATTGAATCAATGACTGGAGCATCATTGACCCAGATTCGCATGATGATGAAATTGTTCAATGTGTTCCGTTCAAAGGAGCTTGTATTGTCATGGGCATATCGAACCCGGACGTCCAACCATCCTGCTTCTGTAGGCGTAATTGGGATTGAAACCGACATACGGGAACCGAGTTGATCGCCCGCAACAACACTCAGATTTGTCGAGGACATGAGTACAGACCCTTGCAAATTGACAACATCAATTTGACCTTGTCCAGCAGACATCCCGATGTTCTGTAGGCCAATCTCAATTTGTCCTGTTTGTCCGACTGAGAAGTTGTTGAGTATTCTCGTATCGAGAAGTTCGACATCATGCAACGTACTGACATACGGAGCCATTTTCGGATCTCCGACAACGACGCCCATCCATGAGATGTAGGTGTTGGCGGCTGCATTTGCCTCTGCAAAATTGTAGCCTTGTGCATACATCGAAAAGAGTACACTCGGTTGACCAACAGCCGTGAGATACGGTTCGTAGACGTAGCCTTTGACTCCACTTACGCCATCCTCCAACAAATCCGCAACAAGGGACTGACCATAACTGGTGCCAAGTGTAAACGAACGTCCTCCTGTCGAAACTGCAGTTTCTGCAATCGAACCGTTCATCCATGACATATGAGGTCGGATGGCTCGAAGGCTAAGGCTATCGATGAAGACAGAACCACTCGTCGATGTTGCAACAACACTGAGCGGCATTTGGATTCGCAATGTCGTCACATTTTCATGCGGCCTAAATCGCATGACTGCACTGCCCCAGTTGTTCTCAAAGGTCTTTGAATCCGAGGTGTTTGTTGACAACACATTCCCTTGCTCATCAACACCTTCGACAACCATCGTGTAACTTCCGTAAACATCACCGTTGCGCTTCCCTGCAAGAGATACAATCCAAGCATGGCCTTCGAGTTCAGGATCGATCGAAACGACTTGTTCGAGTGATGCCCCGGATGCACCTGAACCTGAGTAGGCTTGACAATCCTGATAGATATCCCGACTCAAAATCGTAATTTCATCATCTGAAAGTGCACTTTCCCAAACCATGACCTTGTCGATCATGCCCTCGAAGTACGTTGAACCTGCACGATTGACACCGAGCTTGTAGAGGTCAATGTTGTTCAAAGATCCTGTCGGAAAAGAGGTGGTTCGAACGTGTACGCCATCGAGATACTGCCGTGCTGCCCCATTGTCAAAGACGGTTACAAGATGCATCCATTGTTGTGCTTCAACATCCCCAAAGGTGTGTGTTTGGTTGTTGTGCAAACGCCATTCTCCACTAAAAATAGCGTGCTGGAAGGATGTATTCGAACCAGCATTATCCGAAACGGCGAGTACTGAAGCATAATTTGGAAGTGTTGTTGCATTGGCCCAAACCCATTGACTAACCGTGAAATTCCCAACCCAATCGTCAACATCAACCTCGACGTAATCGTCAACACCATCGTACCAAAGACAACCTCCATCGGCGCACGCTCTCCAGTTTGTTGCGTTCATGTTGTACAAGGTCATACTTGAACCGTTGACTGCGGAATCGTTGGTTTCCGTACCGATACCCTCATCAAAATTCCAAGCGTGAATCAGCGTCGATTGTGATGGCGGGGTTCCATCCGAAACCAGGAAGGCCGATGCTGGCACCATTGCTTTCGATTGATTTGGCCCTTCCCATTTCAAATGCAATCCATGTGGCCCTCCACCTTGGAAGAATTCAATTTTGAAATCATGCAGGCCTGAAGTGATGTTTCGTGTTCCTGACATTTCTCGCATTCCGTGCATTCCATAATTGGTAACGAGACTGGTTCCGTCAAGCCACATCTCACTCCCGTCATCGCTTGTGAGGTAAAACGTCCAATTCCCCGAATCGGGTATGTTGATCAGGCCACTGAATCGTGCACCCCAATTGTTCTTGAATCGATCATCGAGTCCTGGATACGCAGAATACATGGCGCTGTATTGGAGTGAGGCTTCAATACGAGTATGCTCAGGTACGCGATCGATCAAAGAAGGCATCGAACCGGTGTTGAAACTGACCCCTTCATTGTCGAAGTATTCCGCAAAGATACCCTGCGTGCCGTTGCTTGATTCATCGGTACACGATGCTGAGATGGTGGCCTCAAGCGAAGCACTCCCTGCGTTTTTGACTGAAGTTTGATACTGCCAGGCAAAGGAATCGCCTGATGAGAGCGTTGGAATCGTAGCATTCCAATGCCGAACACCACTTGACCACGAAGCATCTTCGGTTTCAAAACCGGTATTGAGACCCCAATTTGCCCCCCAGTTTCCATCATTTGAGCCCCACGATGCATACCCCATCACGTTGCTGACGTTGGTGACAAAACCTGTCTCCTCGTCGAACAAAACCGATTGGTTGTACAATTCTGAGAGCGTTGTGTTCGCCGTGTACAAATCATCGTTCCAAAACTTGTAGCCTGATCCGTTTCGATTTGTTGCCAAATCGAGAACATAGGTTCCCCTTTCACCCAAACTGTTGTTGGCTTTCTCGATGAGTTCGAGCGCTGTTTCAACGGTGTAGCCAGTTAGTCTCGTCACGAGATAGAAGCCATGCTTTTGTCTGGAAAAGGATTCAAAGTCTCCTCCCGATAATGGCCCATAGGAATGCGTCGACCAGTAATTTCCGCCGATGGTACTGTTGTATGAACCTCCGAGCAATGCAAACTCTTGATCGAAGGAAGCTTTGTCTTGACCACCGTTGACTCGAAGAGGCATACCCTTGCTTGTCACAAGATAATTCATGTCAGAAATGTTACTCCGATTGTTCAACATTTCCAAAAACGGTAGTGCGAAGTACGTATCGAATTGATTTCGATTGATGGTTTCAGCGGTTGGTGTTCCCTCAAGATCGAAAATGAACACACGTTCCGCGCTGATGTTTCTTGCTTGAACAAAAGCCCATCCAATTGTTTTGCTTGCGTCCGATTTGTTGTTGATCAAAACGCCAACATCGCTGTAGTCGTACATGTCAAGAGCATTGAAGCCATTTGGAACTGCGACAGTCTGATTGTTCAAATTGAGCCAGTTCTCACCAGTCGTAAAGCCTTGGAAAAGGTGTTCGGGTTCATCGAGATTGGTTGGCTGCTCTGCATCCATCGAAGCCTGTGGCAAGGCTGTGAACAATGAAGCCAGCATGAGCGAGACGAGAAACAAACTCGTCCCTCGACCTGCCATGTGCCGCCGATATCAAATTGAAGTTTAGCAGTATTGATTGAATGGGTATCAAATTTCAATCAAAAATCCACGTTTCCATGGAAAAAACACTGAAAGAATATGAAGGGTGGCCCCCTCTGAGAGAATGATGGCAGAGTTGTACATGGCACGAACGTGTAAATGGGGCACACTCCGTGTCGTTGGAGGCGATGTTTGGAATCACTCAGGTGATGTCCTCATAACCCCAGCAAACAATCGTCTTTCAGGCAGGGAAGGTCTTGACAACATGATTCATCAAAAAGCCGGACAGGAGCTCACCCAAGCGACCCGAAACATCTGTCTTGAAATGAGAAAAATCAACGCGCCTCCATGTGCTGTCACCCATAACGTTGTCACCGAGCCATTCGCACTTGGTGATCGATTCAAGCACATCATTCACGTGGTCGGCCCTGATTGCCGTCGACCAAATCAGGATGAAAACCGACGGGACTTGCTTCCAGAGACGTATCACAATCTCTTTGCAACCCTCAAGGAACTCGGAGTTATGGAAAACGTCATCTCTCCACCATTGAGCATGGGCGTGTTCGCCTACCCTCATCGAGAAGGTGCACGTCTCACCTTGGAAACGCTCCTTGGAATTCTCGATGCTGAAGAAGACCCCGGCGTCAAGACATTCACAATCGTTGTCAAGGAGAAAAATTTCATCTCCAACATGCGTACTGTGTACCGAGAAATCAACGACTTGCTACCAGGTATCGACACCACAAACGACTGAGGTCTACACCATGAGCGACCTTCCTCACATGGTGAGCGTCGCCCTTCAATCATCTGCAACCTCGTTCGACGCCATCCTCATGGTCTCCAATGACAGTCGAAAAGTACGTTCGATTGCTGAACTCATACCATCCAATCTACCGATGCGGGTCATGACAAGTTTGAGTCGTGTCCGTGATGCGTTGGAAGAAATCAACATCGATGCACGAGTCCTTGAAGAAGGGCTCTCTTCGAAGGGGCTATCCATCCTCAACGAACTGTACGACCTTGTCTTGCAAGGGATGGGGGAGCGATGGATTGCAAAAGGCGGCCGACTGCTCATCGTCCTCGCTGAACCCATCGATGGCGTCATTATGGTCGACACCAAGATGCTTGGAGCAGAACGCCTCACGGCCATTGCCGAAGAACAGGCCATCGAGTTGGATGTCCTGATTCGAATGATCGAGCTCTCACGAGCAATTGGGACACGGGGTCGAGAAGGAACGGCCATTGGGGCACTGTTCGCCATCGGCAACATCCAGAAGATGCGTGGACATTCAACAGCGATGGTGCTCAACCCGTTCAAGGGGCATAGTGAAGCGAAACGCGATGTTCGAAACAAGGAAAATCATGAGACGCTTGCAGAATTTGCTTGGTTGGATGGAGCGATTTTGTTCAATCGTGAAGGAATTGCCAGTGATGCAGGACGTTACATCCAGGTTCCTTCGGGCCTTACGCCGAAATCAGGCGAAGGTGGGCGACACCTCGCTGCTCGAGCTATTTCACAATTAACGGAAGGTGTTGCAATCGCCGTCTCGTCGACAGGAGCCATCGTGCTCTATGCAAACGGACGAGAGCGCTACCGTGTCCGTATCAAGTGAGTTGTTCAATGGCCTCAGTCAACGTCAGTTCACCCAATGCGACTTTTCTTGCTAATGCGGATGAAATTGTCACACGTCCTTGACTTTTTATTCGGCTTCGACGTTGAATCTCCTTCACTTCACCTTCGGTTGGCTGCAAGTCAAACACTTCCCATATTCGTTCACCCGCTAACGTGGCAATTCGGATGGCTGAAACGCTGTGTTGGTTTCGATTGAGACCTCGGGAGGTTTTTCGTTCATCGACCAGTTCGACAACGTACCCGCGTTCAAGCATAGCATTGGCCAATCGATTGCGATGGGACGGTGAGCCCTTTCCCATTCGAATAAGGAGGTGTTGAAATTCGTGGTGTTCGATGAGCAAATCAATCGTCTCGATGCAATCGATTACCGATTCAGTTTGTTTGGTATCGACCAGTACACCATCCGTAAACCAAGCAAGACCTGGGCGTGGCCCAGTATCAACACCGAGCGTGAAGCGGTGTGTTCTTTGCGAGCCTTTGAGCGCAAAAATCGCAGCTTCGAGTGCCGTTTCAAGCGACGTAAGATCAGCAGCGATCGGCCGACCTTCAGATGATTTGCTTGCGATTTCATCGACAGTTCCAATCCAAACCGAATCTTTTGAAGGCAATGGTTGCTTCAGTGAACGTTGCTCGACATCGATGTTGCGTGAACGGAGCATGTGCATGATGCGATACGCAAGTTGGAAATCATCGGTGCGAACCACGATTTTTTGCACAAACATCTCCAGGCCACGCCCCCCTATAATTCTCCGTCTCAAACTACTTTCCCTGGCGGATATTTTATCTCCAATAGAATGATCAGCATAAACATGCGAAACACAAACCTGACCACGATTTTTTTGATACTTTTGTTCATTCTCTTACCATTGTCTGGATGTCTAGGTGATGATTCCACATCAAGAACCGAAACTTCAGAAGATGGTACAGAACGATGTTGGGCTATCCTTCAAACAATAACTTCAATGGAGCATGAGAGTGAAATGATGCGGAACAACCACTACACGATGACAAACATGACCTACGACGCCTCATGCAATCTGATTTACTCATCATGGTGGGGTGGAGATGGATACGGTGGTTACAGCAATTTCACTTACAACGCTGAAGGTCAACGGGTCTTGACCGAAAGTGGTTCAGGTGAGTGGAATAATTCAACTGGGACCCTTGAAGAGGATCTCTTTCTTCAGTTTTGGGAAAACACCTATGAAAACGGGCTTTTGATGCAACAGAGATCATACTACGAGGGTGAAGTTGGAGAAGAGTATTGGAACTATACTTATGATTCCGAAGGTCGAGAAATTTTACTCGAATCAGGATATAGCAGCGTAGAGTCATTCTACAATTCCGATGGGCTGTTGGAACAAAAAAAGGAAACTGGTTATTCGAATTCGACAACATTTGTCAATTACACGTACGATGATGCTGGTCAACTGATACAGGTGACGAACACCTATGGTTTCAATGGAAACTGGTATGACCCGACATACACAAACAACACGTATGCTGATGGGCTTCTTGTTTCATCAACATATGATGATGACCTCACAACGTACACTTACAACGACAAAGATGATTTAATTGAGGAAACGCGCTATTGGGGTGACAACTTTAGCTCCAGCATCACACATTCGTGGGGTTATGCCGAAACAGTCTGAGAAGATGTCTCATCGCTGTGTAAGGTTACGGATAGACGAAGTTCATTGGAATGTGTAAGGTTCGCTTGAACGGTGATGGTTTGTCGCAAAATCACCGAAGTCAATAAAGGCGGCTGACAGCAATCTGGTTTTATGACAAGCCAGTACGAGCGAGAACTGCGCCACGTTCTCGCTGGGATTCCTGCAGGTGTTGAAGCCGTCATACGTTCGTGTTCGGTTGAAGAAAAAGAGAAAATGCGACTCGTCCTCAAACGTCCGTTTCTTGTGGTTCGTGCAGCGGGTTCAGGAATTGAGGGGAGTGGTGATTTGCTCGCCCTCAGAGGCGATATTTCATTCCCCATCGAAGTCAAGACAACCAAGGGAACCAAAATCTATCTCAGTGGTCGAACCTTAGATCAGTACAACGCTCTAGCCTACGAGGGGGAACGTTGCGGCCTCATGCCCTTGTACGCCCATCGATTGAAGGGGACTCGAGGCGACTCTTGGCGGATCTTCCGGGTCGAAACATCGACGCTTGAGGGGCGTTTACGCGTTCTTGCCCGACGTATTCCTGCTCTACCTCGAACACGAAAGGGACGTGCATTCATCGACTGGGAGCAAGGAATGCCGCTGAATGAATTCATTCACGTTGTTTGTCAACACAACGAACACTCTCCCACTCTTGAATACATTCAGAAGCGAAGTGTTGTTGATGAAGAGGTGAGTGCTGAAACCTCTCACAAGACCTCAATCCTTGATGAACTTCAGCGTCGAAGAACCATCATTCGTTGATCAGAAGTAAGGCATCAACAGTAAGAACAGCAACATGAAGAGCAAACCAAGCGACGAAAAGTTGCTTGCTTTCCTTGATATCTGGTCGATCCATAACGGATGGAAGTTCCACAATTTGAGTTTCTTTCCAAGGGCTCGTATTCTTGACAATCCTGCATGCACCATGTCTTTGAACATGTGACCGCCATCAAACGGAACCATTGGTATCAAATTGGTGAAACCGAGGAGAACGTTGACCCACATGATCCAAAACATGAGATTGACGAGGAATAAGAGTCCTTCTTTACCAACCAAGTCTGCAAACCAAGAATCATCCGCTTCAAGCATGGCCTCTTCGTTCGGATGCATCGCAACACCTTGCAACTGGAACGGGATGAACATCGTTGCGACCACGTGGAAAGGAGCAATCAAGACGCGTTGAGGAACCGTATAATCGGTGTTTGGAGAAAATGGCCCGGCGAGCCGATCGATGCCTTGTGTGTTTTCTGCAAGACCCTCAACTCCCAAAAATGCGTCACCTTGTTCGATTGAAAACGATTCCAATTGATCTTCAGAAAATCCGAGATCCTGGTAGTAATCGTATTTGTCCGAAAAGGTTGCATTCACCGTTTCTCTGGTTCCATCTTCGTGAAGTACACCGATGAGCACCGAATCTCCAGCACTGTACTGGTCAATCATGTCTCGAAATCCTTCCAAGCCGACGACATCCTCGCCATTAATGGTTTCAATCGTATCCCAAGGTTGCATACCGGCTTGATATGCTCCCTGATCTTTGACGATGCCAGTGACGTGGATGGATTGGTCACCAGATGCGAACTGGCCTGCAATTCCACCGATCAGCAACAACAGGACAAATGCTGCAAAGAGATTCGTTGCTGGCCCTGCAGCAAACATGCGTTGCCGTTCTCGTCGTGGTGCTTTGAACAGTTCTTCACCTTCGGGCTCAGCAAAAGCACCGAGCGGTAGTGGACCAAGTTGCAGCAAGCCAAACGAGCGTATACGCATGCCGTGACCACGAGCGAGCAAACCGTGACCAAACTCGTGAATGACCAACGCAACAATGAATCCTATCAATCCCCACCAAAGTGGAATCATTGGATTGATGCCAGGGATTGCAACCAATTCGCTTGCAGTGGGCGGAGGTACATCGGGTGGTGAAAGGAGGGCACCTACGAAAGCAAGCAGAACGACCACGCCAACCATGAGCATGGCAAAGGTGCAGACCCAGAGTGAAATCTCTCCGTAGATTCTCCAAAATCGACGTGGTTTAGCGACTTTCTCAAGAAGATCCAGTCCTTTTTGTGTTCGTACCATTAACACGAAACCAAAAACGCGTGTTGCATTCCATCGATCGAGAACGCCATCTCGCTCCCAGCGCTTAAGCAGCAAATACCATGCGAAAATGAGGAGTGGAATAACTCGCCAGTCGAAATCGACTGCGCCCCACGATGCTGCCATGTTTGGCGTGAACGCTCGCTTCCATATCAATCAATGCACCGACTCATGGATGTGAAGGTTCATGAATGGGGAGTTGAAGGTCAGGCCATGTTGCATCGTGCCGCCATTGAGTCATGGACGACCGACAAATGGGGGCAACCTTCGGTACAAATCGCTGAATGGTTGATTGAAGATGATATCGTTCAAGCCTTCATTCGTCTTCAACGAGGTGCCCTCATTATTGATGCAACAATTGACGAAACGGGGCATTTGCGCTGCAATAATCACCTCCACATTCCATTCAATCAATGGAACCCCGGTTCCATTCAAGCCAATCGAACTCGAGATTCTCGTGTACGGTTCCGACATCGCCATGCAGAGATCATCCTCTCTGCGAGATTCCGGGCTCCTGAGTGGGGTCAAGCACTTCTCGAAGAGTGGTTAATGGCTCAGCGGGGCGAGGAAACTCGACCAAAAAGTTCCGAACAACGATTAGCGACCATTCGACGCTCGAAAGCAAGCATTGAGCGATATTTGGAACAATCAAATCTCGAGTATGCAACGGAACTGCTCGCCACGACGCAAAAAAGTCTCGACAATGCTGCTCAAGAGCTTACACGAAATCGAGTTGTTGCTGAGAGCGAGGAGTAATTATTCCTCTTCATCAACACCTAGTGCAACCAACAGAGCCTTCTCTTGCTGAGCCTGAATGTTTTCAGGAGATGTCGAGAAGATGCGCCGAATCAACGGGTCTGCTACCATTGGAAAGACGAGAATGCCTCCGATGCAAGCAGTGAGATACATCAGCGATGAGCCGGGAACGTAGTCCAACCCTGGTCCCGAACCGCTGACCATGAGTTTGACTGCTCCGAGCCATGGAATTTCACCGCCTGCACGACCGACAAGCCAACTCTCTTGCACTGGACCTAAAACGGAACCGTCCAATGTACGCAATCCTGAGGACCCGTTGACAGCATCAGCGCCTTGGTCGACAGAGCATTTGTTGGCATCTCCAAGGGTGAGAAGTCCTGCGTGTTTCGGAACCCAGTTGTGGACGACCAAATGGGCTTCAACACCAGCATGGACGAAGCGTTCGCAATCATAGAAACCTGCGTCAATACCATCGAACTGAATGCTAATGTTGCTTTGATTGACAACATCCGTTCCCGGAACATCCCATGTTCGAACACAAGCGCCCTCGCTTCCATCAATGCTCCATTCAGCATCATAGGTTCCTCCAGTTGGGCATGGATTTACTGTCGAGGTCGCAGGATAGGCATCGTGGGGTACGACGCGTAGAATGGCTCGATGAATGATCGGTGTTGATGCTTCCCCATTCTTTCGGTAAATGACGACATCTCCTTCCATCCCATGCGCTTCGTATCCATAGTAAGGATTGGACGGATCGGTTGCTTCAGCAAAGGTCACAATACTCTCGAATGAGGACTTGTGAACCAAGACAAGATCGCCTGCATCGATGCTTCCTACCTCTCCATCAGGTTCATGAATCATGCTTGAAGATTCAACGACGACCAACGGTGGCATCGATCCTGTGTGTGCATACAACGCTGCAATGAGGACCACAATCATCCCACAAGCGAGTAAAATCTCCCTGAACAGGAGTTTTGTCGAGTCGGAAGGTTGCAAGGAATCGCCACCGATTTAACGTCGCATGCCACGTTCTTGAAGGAACGCATTCCAACGCTCCTCGTGACCAGCGCCGAGCGCAGCGGCTGAGCGATCTCCTTCTGAGCGTCGCCGCTTTAATTCAGCCGTGCTGCGAATCTCGTAGAGTTCGTCGAGGGTGCTCACGTGCCCTTTGAAGACCAAGAACTCAGGTGTGACGAAGATAAGACCGGTAGCGGCAAAGACGAGGAGCCCAATCGCTGCTCCAGTGTATTCACCCCACGTTTCAGACTCTTGGAGAAACAACAGTTGAGACAATGCTGCCAAAAAAAGCACCACAAAGGCGCCAAAAAGTGTTGCAAGAATGGAGTACTGCCGTCCATGTTGAGTTGCCCACCATCGGGAAAATAGACCTGCCATGACTGTCCCTCGGGTAGGCCTATGAACGCTGTGCTTCATGACGGTTGCGGAACGATGCGTAGTGACCTCGAGCCGATGCGTTGATATGCTTAGGGAATATAGTCGGCGTTAGTGGGTGTGTACACTATGCGAAAAGCGGTTTTCCTCGTCCTTCTGTTCTTTTTATCGGTCATGGCACCGCTCGCTTCTTCGGCCACAACTGAGACCCAATTCAAAGGAGGCTCAACCTCGTACACACACACCTTCAACGGGCAAGGAAACGGCTCCGCTGGCGTGATTACATTCCCGTTCGGAGCTGAAGTGACCTCGGCTCAATTCAACTTCCTCGGAGAAGCAAGCACGACAACGTGGAGCAATTTAACCGATAACAAAGACTTCGGTGGTTCAGGAACTGGTACATGGTCGAACTCTCAAACAGGTTCATTCCAATATGGTTCTCGAACCAATCTCGAAACTGCCAACGATGAGATTTCGCTCCGAGGCAACCCCACCAACAACATGGTTTCGTTCCGAAGTACCAACGATTTGTCAACAACAAATTCAGCGGCGATCAATACAACAGGACAATTCGTCGCTCTTGGCGATCAGGGTTACAACAGTGTGACAAAACAGTTCACTGACCTTTCGGTTTCGTCAAGTGCAAGTTGGAACTATCGAGGAATCGTTGTCCCTGTTTCAGAACATGAAATTCATGCAACACGTTACTCAAGCACATCGATGTATTCCGCTCCAAGTATACAACGGATCAATGCAACAACGGGAGCACTGCTTGGTACGGCAAGCCTGAGCACCTCAGGTTGTACTTCATCCGTTTCGAGTTACTGGTACGATGCAGCCGTCGATCCAAACGGAAACATTTGGACGGTTTCCTATCAGTACTACTATCTCACGAAGTGGACGTTGAATGCGGCAAAGACGCAGTGGCAATGTTCTTCGTACACCAACTACGGATATCCAAACTATCTCACAGGTGTCGACTTTGACGACGATACTGGGAAATTGTACGTGAGTTACTACGATTCGTCCTCGTACCCAACCTACAACCGATACTTGATGGAAGTCAATCCAACGAACCCGAGTTCCATCAACTCGACGTGGTCGATTGGTTCTGCTGCCGATTACAATTACAAAACTACCTCAACATCAGGAAATCCAAACTCTGGACTTGTTGTTGACCTACCTCGTGTCATTGTCAACGAGTACAACGTCCAAGGTTCCCGTCATCATCACTTCAGCATGAATGGTTTCAGTCTCACCAAAATGGGCATGCAAGAAATGCCCAACGGTGGACATTATGGAATCACCCAGTCCGATGATGAAGGGAAGATTTACTACTCCTGCTACCATACTTCCTACTGCAGCAGTGTATCAAGAAAAATCCACATGTGGGGCGATGGTGTTGTCACTGACAGTCGTATACCAACGACAACCTCAACCACAGTTTATGGCCAAACTACGACCGCAAGCCGAGCCGTTGACCAAATCAAGCTCGAGAGTGCTATTGGATACATGCCGAGTGGAACCTCGATCGACATCGACGTTTCCAACGATGATGGTGTGACTTGGAAGTCGATTGGAGTCGGCTCAACCAAGACATTTGCCAGTAGCGGGAACAAAATCACATGGAGAGCAACCCTTAATGGCACGTCTACGGCAACACCAATTCTCGATCAAGTGACCATCCAATACACAACAAACTACTACAGCAGTGGGAATTTCTACGTACGTTCGAACTACAACAATCCATTCCCATCGTACGTTGCTGCAACCATTCACTACAATGCAACCATTCCTGCCAGCACCTCCAGTTCCGTACAATTAGGTGGAAGCACATCGAGCTCGTGCAGCAATGGTTTGACATCCTACGGACAATCTGGGCTAACCAAGGCGTTCACAACACCTAGCTACGGTTACCTTTGTCTTCGCGTTTCGTTCTCGACAAGCAACTCAGCGTATACGCCTGTCCTGCATGATATCCAAGTCGCACTCCACAGTAATGCTCCAGAAAACCCTGGATTTGAAATTCACACGCCATATCCAATCCCGGCGAATTTCAACCCTCCATTGACCCCAACGGTGGGTTGGAAAGAAAATGGCCCTCTGGTTGGTCCAAAAACCATCAATGCCAATAGCCCGACCCATGCCATCGTTAAAGGATTCAACGATCGTATCCCCGATACTGGTTCTGGATTTGTGGACATCCCAATTGACCTCACATCGGACAGCAGTGGAATTCTCACACTGACTTCGTTTAGCGTAACCTACACGATTCAGACGGTCAACCTCGAAATTACGATTCCTGAAGGTGAGATTCTCCACGAGCGTACCGAACCGTACGAAGTTGTCACACGCCACATCGTAGGCGAAAGTGCAACCAAGATTCGTGAAGCAACATTGACCCTTTTGACGAATTCTGCTGCATCCAATCCAACGTTGTTCTGGCAAGATGGGGACGTCTTCCCATCGCCAAACGATCCTGATGGTTACCTTGTCATGGACGGCAATTCCTATTCCATTCTCAACAACAGCATCCTCGAAATTCACTGGTTGTTCCGTGTAACCAGCGATTTCCCTGACCAAAACAACGTCCGATTCAGTACAGGATGTTTGGATGATAGCGGTTCAGCTGGCTTTGCACCACTCGACCTTCGAAGCGAACAAGGACTTCGTGTCAACCAAACCTTCGGGCTCGGCTGGTTGAAGGTACGAGATAACGGAGGTGACCTTGTTCGAGATGATGTACCCGACAACGCTTGGGTTGCTGCTGGTGAAACGCTCCATTTCCAAGGGGCGATGTGGTTCATGGATTCCGATGATGCTCCGCTCGACAGTGCTTTTGACGTGCGTGTTTCTCGCAACGGTTGGGTTGAATCAACCGCTCGAGATACAACCAACATCAATGGATCGTTCTTCATTAGCGTAGTCACACCAAACATCGATGTTCCAGATGGTTTGAATTACGAAGTTCAAACCTACAATGAGCGAAATCCAACACACGTCATGGCACCAAATGCCGATTGGAGTCGCACCTTCCGTGTTGATGCAACACCGCCCGAGCGTCGTGCAGTGTTCCCTGCAGATGGTTCCTATGAGGCTGGTGTCAACCAGCAGGATGTTCGAATCCTCGTCCACGATGAGATTGGAGTTCCGATGGAATTGACGCTCATGTATTGGGTTGAAGCTGACCATGACCTCAATCGCAATGGAATCGCTGACGACCATGAGTATGCAAGCAAGCGTGTCACCAACATGAGTGAAAGCAAGAGCAAGTGGTTCATGACCAACATCGACCACTCTCGAAACCCGAACATGGGACGAGTTTCGTATTATTGGTCGGGTGGAGACCAAGCTGGTAATCCGGTCTTTTACAAACAGTACGACGATGAAGGTGTCCTCTACAACCTTAATTCTGGTCCTGGTTTCAACTTCGATGATGCAACCTTCCAAACACGCAAGGATGCCGCAGCCATCTTCACTGGATTGGAATGGGTCGGTCACAGCGACGACGAACCCGTCTTCGCAGGCCTCGAACAGTCGATTACCGTCGGATTCATCGATGCCAACACTGCAATCGACTTCGAACACATCTCCCTTGTGTTCGACTTTGAAGGACCTAACCCAAGTCGTGACGCACAACGAATTTCCTACTCTGGATTGAACAATACCTTCTGGAGTGAAAGCAACTACATCCATCTTCTACCTACAAGTTCAATGCGTGAAACAACGAACGAATCTGGGCTTCCATGGATCATTGTCACGTACAATTTCGTCTTTGCATGGGACTGGCCTGATGAAGAGATGGGTGACCTTGCACTCTTGTTCAAGGAACGTGGTTCCTCCGAAGATAGGGAATTGCTCATCTTGGAGCATACCTTCCGTGTTGAGAACGATTTCACACTCTCACCAACCGATTACGTGGTTGAAGATGTGAGTGAACCAAGAACTGGTCCTGTTGCAGATGGTACCCGTGTTCGCAAGGACGACCGACTCGCGTTCAGTGGCCGTGTTGTCTACGAAGGTAGCAACGTTCCAGCACCTCGTGACGTAGGAATTTTGGTCGAAGTCTTTGATGGCGAAAAGTTGTGGAGCGATGGTTCCCTTACCGACGATGGAGAATACCTTATCGAAGTTCCACTCGATTCCGCGAAGTCCCTACAATCATCACCAACGCGTACCTGTTTGATCTCCATCACCAACATTCCTGGCCGTGGTGAAGACATGACGGGGACGCTTGTCTCAACAACGCTTCGTGTGATTGTTGATGATGCAGCACCTCGTGTGGTTCGTCGAATGGCTCCTCTGAACGTGATTGATGTCTCCCCATCCAACGATTTGACATCGATCTATGTTGAATTCCAAGGTTCTGAAGATGCTGATCTTACAGGATCTGAACAGATGATTCACTGGGTCATGCGTGACCAAACCCGTACCGTCACCATCGGTGCTGGTTCATCCTTGCTGGGTATGCAACAAGAGGGTCAAACGGTCTATTGGACGGGTGAAGTCGACATTACGGCTGGAGGAACCATTGTTCCACAGGCTGGTGACTTCGTTGGATTCTACGTGACCGGTTGGGATGCAGCTGGGAACCAGTTCCCTGTTGTCTCCAATTCCGAAGCGAGCCCAATCCCTGAATTGGCCTTTGATGACACCGACTTTGAGCGTCAATGGGTGCGCCTCGGCGCAGTTGGACCTGAACTGCGTGTGAAGTCGATCACGGTATCCGACGACCACGTATCGCCTGGAACCGATGTTGAAATCACGGCAACCGTCATCAACAACGGTGGTCCAACAACCTCTCAATTCAAGGTCGCATTCTTTGCAGGTGATTCTGAAGAACCATTCGATGTTAAGGCCATTGTTGGTATCGAGGCAGGAGAAAGCATTCCTGTAGCAGTGAATTGGGAAGTTGAGAACGTTGATCGTGTCCGCGTTGAAGTGGATTATGGTAACGTGTTGGTTGAAGTCAACGACAACGACAACACTGCTGAACACGACATCAACATCGCTTACGGCCAGTACCTTGGCTGGTTGGACTCACCTCGAGAGCATCCTCTTGCGTGGATTTTCGCAGTGTCCACAATCTTCATTCTCGTTCTTGTTGCAACCGTTGCAAGTCGAACTGCCGTTGATCTCGGTGATGGTGCCTTCGCAGAAGACGAAGAAATGGATTGGGACGATGACGAAGAAGACGACTTTGACGAGGACGATGACTTCGACGAGGACGATGACTGAGCCTCTTCGTATTGACAAATCCTCAAGAAGGGTGGGCAGGCAGATTCCTCCGCGAGGGTGGGGAGAGTATGTCAGATGTTTTTTCGCTGCTTCATCCTCAGTTGCAACAATTCCTTGCAGAACGTGATTGGAAACCAACCCCTGTCCAGGAACAAGCGATTCCTGAATTGATGGATGGGAACGAGCGTTTGCTCATCGCTCCAACAGGTTCTGGAAAGACGCTTGCTGCTGTCTTACCGCTTCTTCATCGTTGTAAGGTCGAAGCATGGAAGCCGCTTTCCATCCTCTATATCACACCCCTACGTGCGCTGAATCGTGATGTTGATCGCCGGCTCGCTGAGTTGAGTGAAACACTGGACTTACGTTTCGCTCTTCGTCATGGGGATACACCAACAAACGAGCGTTCCAAACAGGTACGAAGGCCACCTCATCTTTTGGTCACAACGCCAGAAACGTTCCAACTCATGTTCACTGGCCATCGATTACGAGCTATGCTTTCCTCTGTTCAAGCGGTAATCATTGACGAGGTTCACGATTTGGCGGCAAGCGAACGTGGTTGGCAATTGCGTCTTGGGTTGCAACGATTGGAAGCACTCTGTGGACGAACCTTGCAAAAGGTAGGACTTTCAGCGACAGTCGGAAATCCTGAGCATGTGGCTTCATGGATCTCTGATTCATCTTGTCAGCCCATTCTCGCTCCTGCTGAACGTTCGACCGTCTTAACTGTAGAAACAGCTCCACCTTTGCCCGAGGATGAAGTCGGAGCCATGGAGATGCGTCTTTCACCACGAGCACACGCTACATTCCGTTTACTCGGTGAAATCGTTGAGAAGGATCCACCATGTCTTGTCTTCGTCAACAGTCGAAATGCTGCAGAAACTGTTGCACAACGGCTGCAGACAATGGCACCTCACCTCGCCATCGGGGTACATCACGGAAGTCTCGCTGCTGAAACACGTCAAGAAATGGAAGAAAACATACGCAATGGTTCACTTCAAGGTCTGATTTGTACATCAAGCCTTGAACTCGGCATCGATGTTGGTTCGATTCGAAAAATTATCCAGTTGGAGAGCCCAAGATCTGTCGATCGAATGTTGCAGCGTGTTGGTCGAGCCGATCACCGTATTGGTGGAATTGGTCGAGGCCATCTCTTGGCATGGGAAACGGATGGACTTGCCGAATCAGCCGTTGTTGCGCATCGTTCGCATCTTGGTGCGATTGAGGATGTTGAATGGAGGAAACGTCCGTACAGTATTGCTGCGAACCAAATCATGCTTATGGCGCACAGTTTCAAAGTGGTGCGAATCGATGATGTGCACGAAATCTTCTCAAAAACCGAACAGTTCGTGGATTGGACACGAAAGGATACTGAGAATGTCCTTGCTGTACTTTCCGACCGTTGGTTGCTCAAGTACTCGCTCAAACCGAGCGAAATGCCGTGGTATCGATGGCCAAAGCACCTCTATCTTGCCGCCAAGGAAGCCATTGGAGATGCTGATTCTTGGCCGGATGAGTTGCCTCGGTACGATGTTGCCGAAGAGGACATTCCTGTCGAATACAAGGGCATGCGGATGCCTGTTCCTCAAGAATTCAAGGAGGGGTGGTTTGCATCTGCCGGACGCACGCGTCGATGGGTTGAGCATCATTTGTCCATGATTCCAGACAAGCAATCCTATCGTGTTCGAGACGTTGTGACACGACGAACCATTGGAAACGTTGACGAAGCCTTTGTGCTCGAGTTGAACGGTAGTGGAGAAGAAGAGAATGGACGAATCAGACAATTCGTCATGGCTGGACGCACCTGGACAATCGTCGATGCAGACCCTGAACAAAGCGAAGTCTTGGTCGCCCCGGTATCAGTGCAAGGAGAAGCACCAACATGGGTTGGTGAATTACCACCCGTCCCCGCAATTGTTGCTCGGAACATCGGTCGATTGCGTCGATTGATCGCCGAAGATTTTGGCCTCGTTGAAGCCAAAGAATCAGATCAACTCGATGTTGCTGGCTTGCTTGCCAACGATGGCCTCCCATTAACAGCGTATCCGCTTGATGGTGAAGCCATTGGACTGCTTGCTGATACCATCACACGACATATCGATGCAACGGAAACGCTTCCCGATCAACAGACCATCACGATTGAGCGTCGTTCTGAAGCACTCGTCATCAACATGTGTCAAGGCACCCTGATCAACGAAACGATTGGCCATTTGCTCCTCGCCATGGCATCAACCCAGACAGGAAGATGGGGTGGCTTGCTCGTTGAACCAACACGACTCCACCTTTCTGGAGCAGACATTGAACCCGAGCAGGTGATCGATTGGCTGAATGAGCTTCCAGCAGATGGAATCGAAGGATTACTCTCCGTTACGCTCCCAAATTCTCGACAGGTTCGATGGCGATTCGCACAGGTTGCGAAAACGTTCGGAATTCTCCAACATGGTGTCGATCCTCGTAAAATCAATCTCAATGCCTTGGTTCGAAAATACCGAGGAACCATTGTGCTTGAGGAGGTTCTCAACAAACTCTACTACGAACGTATGGACATTGAAGGTGCAAAGGACGTGTTGCGTGGCATTCAATCAGGCCTCCTCGACGTCATTGTCACACCACCTGGTCCTCTCGGAGTATCAGACCGCAGCCAGAAGGATTTGTTGCTACCGAACTGGGACAACGAAGCTGTTCGTGCACAACTACGGCTACGTTTGATGAACGAACGTGCTGTCTTGTGTTGTCTTAAATGCCGTGCTATACGACGATTTCGTGTTGAGCGATATCCTGAATTGAAGAATCCAAAGGAATGCATTGCTTGTCAAGGACAAATGTTGGTCTGTGCCCGTGAAGGCCTTGAGAAAATGCTCGAGGAGTGGGTTGCTTCCGAAGAAGAAAGCGATCGAAATCGAATGATTCGAAATGCCTCGTTGATCAAGACGCATGGGTTCCATGCCATCGTTTGCCTCATGGCCCGTGGTGTTGGTGAGGCAACAGCACAACGTATCCTACGAAAGGGCAACAGCAAGGACATTGAAGGTGTATTGCAATCGATTCATCATGCTGAAATCGAGTATGCACGTACTCGCAGATTCTGGGGATAGTCACTCGAACTCAACGTTTCGGAGTTTGATTCCTGCTTCTTTCATCATGTTGGTGGAACGCGTGAAATCCTCCATCCAACGTTCAGGAATGTTGCTCGTTCCAGCATAGACGACCTCAACGATTCCTGCTTGAATCAACGAACGAGCACATCGTGTACATGGCGGCCATGTCACATAGGCTGTGCAATCCTTGAGAGAAACGCCAACACGAGCGGCATGCATAATCGCATTTTCTTCAGCATGACAGATAAGTGGATACTTTTCTTCACGGTTCTCGAGTCGATCCGTGGAATCATCAATACCTCGAGGAAATCCATTGAAGCCTGTCGATCGAATCTCACGGTCTTCCCCGACAACGACACATCCGACTTTCGTCGATGGGTCTTTGCTCCACGTACTGATGTGGTTGGCCAGTTCAAGAAATCGTACATCCCACTTTGAACCCATCTTGACCAACTCGGGGTTATGCTTCATCCCTTTGAGTCTTTGCAGGGAACAATTCCATGTGTTCTGTACCCCAATAGTCAAACGATTCGTACAACTCACCAATGAGATACAATGAGCCAATTGCAACGGTAAAGTGTGGCTTCATCTTGCTCAAACAGGAATGTGTTCTTTGTGCATCCTCCTGTTCGTAAAGGGTACTCGATGATGGCCAATCGAGTTCACGCAGTGCTTGCAAGGATACGCCAGCGTACCGTCCGAACTGTGGCTTAGTAAGGACGATCGATTCGGGCGGTTTTTGCTTGCACAGATCGAGCAGTGGTTGGGTAAATTCAATCAAATCGTGTTGCGGTGTACATCCAAACACAAGCGTCCAGGAGTCTTCTTGCTCGATACGGTGGCGTAGTTGAGGAAGCATTCGCAACAAGCCACTCGGATTGTGTGCAGCATCGAAGAGCATCGAACCTTGCCAAGGTGCTGGAAGTTCTTGGAATCGGCCAGGCCAATTCAACAGCAGTGTCGATTGATCAAGTCCGTCAGTACTGAGGCCAATCGCTTCAAGTGTTGCTTTTGCCAACAACAACGCTTCCTGTTCAAAAGATGCCGTTTCAGGAATGGTAACCCATTGAATTGAAGCCTCATTCTGCGTTTCATCAAGTTCGGTTCTTCCCGCATTTTTTGCTTCGGATTCGATGGCTGCCCGTGCCTCTACATCGTGTACATTGCGAACGATCATCGGCTTCCCTGGACGGGCGATAGCGGCCTTTTCAGCTGCAATTTGTGCCAGCGTATCACCGAGAACATCTCGGTGTTCAAGGCTGAGAGAGGTCAAGATACTCACGTCCGCTTGAAGAATCCGTGTTGCATCAAAACGCCCGCCAAGTCCTGTTTCGACGATGAAAACGTCGACGTTGTTTCTCTCTGCACAAAGGCATGCAACGAGGAAGGTGATTTCGAAGAAGGTTAATGCTTCATCCAACGTTGATTCTGCTCCCTGAATCATGGAGAGGAATGCATCAAACTGTTCGGATGCAATCGGTTGACCATCGAGACGCACACGTTCTTCGATACGAACCAAATGAGGCGATGTGAACATTACACTCGATTGTCCAAGTTGATGCAAATGGGTTGCAAGAGTTGCACAGAGTGTTCCTTTTCCGTTGCTGCCGGCAATGTGGAGGATGGTTGCTTTGTTTTTCGATTGAATCAACGACTGATGGATTCGGAAAACACGTTCAAGACCAAGATCCATGCCACGCTTCTTGCTCTCAGCAAGCCATTCATGAACGTTGGATGTCATCGAACTCAAACCGTCCTTGCGGCTGGTTCTCATAGGTGTAGCGATGCAACGATTGTCCCTGCAATCATCGATGCGCTCAAATGTGGTTCGTGTCTGGAAGAGGTATGAGCGACGTTGCAGGAGACTTTCGCCGTCAACTCCCATCGATGATTGGGATGGCGGGGATGTTCGTAGCAACCATCTTCCTTGCCATGTACATCCGTCCATGGTACGACAAGGCAGGATTGCAGGCCTTTGGAGAAGCAGGAGCCTCTCAATTGCGCTACATCGGACTTGAATTGTTCATGATTTTCGTCTTTACTGCTGCAATTTTGATGCTTGCAAAATACAAGAAAGAGTGGGTCATCAAGTACGGAATTATGGGGATTCTGTTCATAGCATTGCTCTACGCAAGCATTCCGCTTGCCCATCAACTCATGGTCGATGATAGCGTCACACCGTTTGAATACGAATCAACGGATGATGCAGAGGCCACGTATCTGACCGAAATCGGCATGGATCAGTACCTCGATACCATTCGATCAAACCAAAGTGGAGAACTCATCAATACGATTCGATTAATGCAATGGGGTCTTGAGGATCCAGTATGGACAACAGATATCCCTCATGGAAACGTTACCTACGAATTTTCTGAGTTGATCGTCGTTCCCGGTCCAGATTGGGTAACGATCAACAACGGTGCGTTCGTCAATACGCTCTCACTTGCTGACGGTTCGGTCATTTCTACCTACGAATGTTTCTACTTCAATGCCCAAGGCGACCTTCGACCCATCGTTGAAGCTGGATGTATTCTTGCTACTGAAACAGAGGATGCTCTCTACATTATTGACGCTGGGGAGAAACTTCACCGATTCAATACCGACCGAGAAAACTCACCCAACCAGTTATCGGGAAAACAGGCAACCTGGCAACTTCCATCCGACATGAAAGTGGTTGATGTTCTCATTGAGGCTGAACTCTTGAGTGATACCAGCCTGTTGATTGTAAGC